>JACKZZ010002977.1_pt1 | contig 21973 bp, 8 predicted proteins | sample 8027871 | NCBI WGS metagenome assembly JACKZZ01 (sample SAMN15724774, study PRJNA655200) | protist metagenome | isolation source: fluorescence activated cell sorting (FACS) single amplified genomes of... | place: USA: West Boothbay Harbor, Gulf of Maine | collected 2000-07-19 | reverse complement strand
ATTAGAAAAGCGATAGAAAACGCATTAGTAGCAAAGATAGAAGAATATAAACACCAAACGTTTTTAAAAAAATATGTTGTGTTCAAAAAAACCCGAAATGCTGGCAAAAAGTTAACAACCTCAGAGAAGATAAAAATAGTAAAGGATACACGCGTAAAAGCACGCCAAACATTTAGAAAAAAGTGGCCACCAAAAATGGAATGTAAAATATGTTATTATGCGTCTAGTATTGAATCTGACTTTGTTAATCATGTATGCGTATAATAATGACATATCCAGGTCCTAGATGATTAGTCGCAATTAAAATCGTTACGACTGGTGCAAAATACATAATACATAATGTATAGTCTAATTAAAATATACTGTACACAGTAAAGACTATCTAGCTACTTACTAGACTACGTAGTATTTACATGTGATACATACATACAAAAATAATTTAAATTAATAAAATGTCACACCATGGCACACTTCGACATAAATTCATCTAAAATCTTTATCAAAAAAAATATACTTATAATAGTCGTCTAAGAAGCTAGCCCGCTAGGTAAGCGCTATACCTGGTAATTAAAAAAAATAATAAAAAAATATAGATATTATAAAAAAATAATAATATAAAACTAAATAATACATTTTTTTACTATTATTATTTATTACCAAATATGGTATAATATTAATTATGTCTAATTTAAATTATTATTAATAATAATATTAATAAAATAAAAAAAATCTAATGATGGACCACAATGTATCTTATCATCTTTGGTAACTAGATGTATGTAGCCGTTTATGACTGCTGCAAAACACGATATTATCTGACAATAATTGAACTGGTTTTAATCCAGATCGCGATATTTAAATACAAGCAACACCAGTACAAGAAAGACGTTGCTACATGGCGTCATCCAGCAACGCAGCAGCAACAACACTTGCGTGGTTAAACCCGTTGACTTGGGCAACGCATGCACGGGATAAATTAATAGAAACACTCTTGAATAGGTATCTTGGCGATTTTTTCAAATATATAAATAAAGAAGATTTCAAATTGAAAGTCTTTCAAGGAGAAATCGTTTTGTATGGCTTAGAATTAAAGCGTGGAGCATTGGATTTTTTAAATTTACCAATTGCAGTGGAAACTGGAATTGTTGGGTGTTTAAAAATTATTGTTCCGTGGGATAAATTGTATGTAAAACCAGTTGTTTTAACAATAAATGATGTATGGTTAATATCAAAACCTTTATCTTCATTTGACTTTACAAAAGAAACAGATGAAGATATAGAAAATAAATGGCAAAAAAAATTAGAGGAAATTAAAAAAATGCAACAGAGATGGGAAAAGCAACAAGCCAAACGTTGGGGTGGTATACACGAAACAAAAAATATGTCTGTATCAGATAAAGTTATTTTTTCAATCATGCAACTAATAGAGGTACGTATTAACCATGTCCATGTTTTATTTGAAGATACTACTAGCGATGAAAAAAACCCGTATACGACTGGATTGGCAATTGATAATATATCGTTACAATCAGATTTTTCCGAGGATCCAACATTCCCAGGTGAAGATATAGCTCAGCGTAAATCTATGCTAAAATCTATCACTGTATCAGGATTTCGAGTGTACTTAAATTCATGTAAAATATCTGAATTACCAACATATAAAGTAAAGTCGACTGAAGAAGAAGGAGATACTGATAATAGCAGCGAATCAGACGACGATGAAATCGATTATACAGACGACTTTATCAACGACAGAAATAGTAAGTATGAAACGAAAAGAAAAAGTTCTAAAAAAAGACTCGGTAAAACATTTGCCGTAATTTTTGATATGCTTCGACAACCACCAGATATAGATGAAGATGATGATGCTGGCGAACAGAGTAGTAATGTAGATCATGATTCTCAACACAACAATTTAACTCAAGAAATTAGAGTTGAAAATAAAAATAATGCAAGGCAGCAGAGAAAAAAAAGAAAGTCTATTGTGGACATAATCCAACAAAATATAAACATCAATGTAAACCGTGGTAGTGATTCTGATGATGAAATTGAAGTGGAAGGTCTTTCAAGACCAGCCGATACATGTGAATTTCACAGGTGGAGCATGCTAATTGAGAAGCACCTACAACACATACTGGAGCCATTGGATTTTACGCTCCGTTACTCAATGAATAAAGACGAAATAACACACGTAGACGACCCTCCAAAAAAAGAATTAGAAGTTGTTATAAAAGCAATTAATATCAAGTTGCAAGAATCTCAATTTGGGCACATAAGATCATTTATTTTATTCATTAACAGATATGATCGATATGATAGAGCTCGCCGTATGGCAGGATGGCGACCACAATTAAGTTTACGGAAAATTCGAAAATTCAAAAAGTCTGGCAAATTATCGAGTAAAGATGCAAAGGATCATATTAAAGATTGGTGGCACTATGCTAAAGATGCTGTAGTAAATGAGATGCGTGATAGCAAAAAGAGAGCAAAATGGATTTTCATAAAGGAATATATAGTACGACGGGAAAGATATATCGAGTTGTATAAACGTTCTAGGTTAGACGGGAAAATGTGGGTAGTACCATCAGAGGTACTAAAAGAACTAGACGAAGCATTAGGTACGTGGCGACATATAACCTTAAATGACCCACGTCTTGCATTGGCCGCTAGGAAGCAAATTCAGGTCGTTCATGGAATTCCTCTTCAACAACACGAAAAAATAGAAATGGAAAATATCGAAAGATACAATTTAGAAGTTGGAGACATTATGTTGTTTCGTAGGATATCAGATGCTCAGTTGCAGTTGGAGCACTATAAGCGAAGCCGTACAATATTACATAAACCGAATAAAAAGAAAAGAAGAGGATCTATTTTTGATTATATTGATGGAAAAACTGTAGATGAGACAGGTTTACATCGAACAACGCATTTAAAAACTACAGACTCCAGCAATTTGCTAAATTTGGCAATAGGGAAACGTGGTGCCGACTCATATTATCTCGATGAGCAATACTATGGTGGTTTTGATCTGCAAAGGATGGATGACGAAGATCAGCAATTGACGAAAAATTTAACTATGGATGAAAAAGCTGAATTATTTAGCCAAATAAATTACAATCCAAAAGCAGAAAAATTAAGCGTTCTTCCTGCTGATTACATAATGCAGCATATTACTTTAATTATAAAAAAACTGGCAGTGACGTTTGTTACGCATAACGAATCTAGGGAGGAAATTGTAGCGGATACAACGTGCTTGCATGTATTACGGAAACCAGAAGTTGATAAAATAGAATTTAGTATTGGTGGAATAGAAGTTACCGACCACTCTATTATTGAATCAAGAGAAGTGCAAATATTTGATAGGGGCGATAATAATAAAGCAGAAAAAACTATAAAAGTAAAAAAAAGGCATGCTGCCCCAGTGGAGGCTTTGGTGCTACGAAAAGACTTTTTGCGAGAAAATACTCAATCATGGCATCCGACACTATTGCAAGTTATTAGATCAAAAAGTCGTTTTAGATATTTCTACGATTATCTCGAAAAAAAGGTAAAATGTTCGCAAAATCTTCTTTTTTGGATTGACGTTGAACATTTTGAACGACAAAAACCTGTGATTAAACACGTTTTCAACATCCCAAACAAAGATAGTAATGGATTTAGTGTTAGGGATAAAATGGTTTTAAAAGATCTAACAACGTTAACGCGAAAGAAGACTGCCAAGGAAATAGTTAAAACATATATCAAAAGTGAGAAGCATTTAATATTTGTAAGAGGATCACAAGGTGAGCTAAGGTTTAAGGAAGCACAAGGTAGGAATAGAAGCGAAGGAATGTTAAGACAAATTAAAGGTCAGACGGAGGATTCCTTGCACCATTTATTTAGTGAATTAAAAGAACTCGTATGGGCTGATATGGAAAAATATTTTATTTCATTTATTCAAGATAAATGGAACCCACGTTTCTACAATTTTGATCCATGGTGTTCAGCTAAAAATTTGAATAGGACTCGGAACGAATCTATCTTAATTTTTATGGAGCATCGTGATCAGCCCTTAGTTCAAGTTACTTCAAAGTATCATAATACCATAAAGAAAAAGGAAATTACGCAAAAAAATGGGGGAGATATTGCCAACGATACAAAAGTTAACCCACCCATCCTGGGAATTAGTTCCGTTATTATGGACATGGCCAATATTATTGCCACGGCTGCTACTTGTGCTATGGTAGAATGCTTAACTAAAGTATCGGATGAAGTTAATGTTGATGAAACTGTTGAAACGAGGCACAATCGTTCCCCACTTTTGTTGCACAGAGCTCAACCGAAATTAGCTCTTAAGGTCGCCGTTGCCTGCATAGAAATTAATTTACGTACAGAAATGATTATGAGAATGGGAAGTTTTTTTTTATTGTACGAGAAGAAGATACAATCGGTAGTGGAACGAACTTCCAGTAAAGACGCCGCTACGAATGTAATTCATCAACAACGAGAACAAAAAAGAGCGTGGAGATCGTTTGACGAGTCTAAAGTCGATATTTTATTGCAGAAACCACAAGAGCTGGTTCTTGAATTAAAACTAGGTAAGGCAAAGACCGGAGGATTGCAAGTTCGGTTACCTGTTCACCGCGAGAAAAATAATAAAATAGAAGTGCTATATGCCGTGTTATTTAAATCTGGAGCGCTTGAACTAACGACTTCCACATCTTCTGGTGCTAAAGAAGTGCCTAATTTATTAGACAATGAAACTGCAAAAAAAGCGGAGTTTGATATGTACGACATGCTTCTACCATATATTAGTGTAATTGTGGAACATTATGGTGATGCTAGTACGCGTTCGACAAATAACAGGCGAAACATCTTGAGGACTCAGTGGAGTGAAACGCTAATTCGTATTGATAACATTAGGCTTCGTTCGTATGCTTCTAGGATACCAGAACACCCCGAATGGCCTAAACATGCCGTGTCTGTAATAATACCAAAAGTTTATTCCTCATTTTCTGATAGAGGCGTAGAAGCGCTAATAATGTGGTTCACATACTGGAATGTAGCGTGGACAGCACTTCGAGAAAGTTACGATGAAAATAGAGATAGTCTTGTAGAAGATATGAAATTGGAAAAAACGAATTCAAGGAAGAAGAAGAAGAAGAGGAAAAAAAAAAAGAACAGAGGACCCAAAAAAGATCAAAGCGATCCTAGTAAACATAAACGTCACGATGTTGGATCATCTGCAAAAAATAAAGAAGAAATGGCAATAAATGACAGTAAAAGCACCAACATCTATAAAGAGAAAAATATGGCTAATGCTGAACATACTAGTTCTGCAAAGAAGAGACGGATGACGGAGGAAAAAAAGACACGGTACGAAAAATTGTTGGAGAATGAAGTTGATCCTTTGAAAAGGAATGAAATAAATAGAGTCCTATTAGATTTAAAAAAGAGGGAGGAAGCAAATGATTTTGCAACCAAACGAGCCGCAATGGCAATGCAAAAACGAGAAGAATTAATTCTTGATGTCAAATGTGAAGTTGTCGAGATGGGAATTGTGATGCGATCACAAAAAATGAAACTATTTATTGGCGAAAATTCACGAAGGAAAAGCAGCATATTAAACGATGATGGTGAAGATTTAAAACTAATAATCAATAATATTAATGTACGGCAAACTCAATGGCACGTTCGGAAATCATTGAAATTTCACTTATATGACATGAATCTACTAGATTATCTTTCAGTTGAAAGCAATTACAGCGACAATGAAACTCCCCAAACACATTCACAAAACGTTGTGCGGGTGATTCAATTGGGTGAAAAAAATAGTAAAGAAGATGGATTGGTTCTTTCAATTGATGAAATTGGTGAACTATCTGAACAATATCAAGGTGAAGATGAAATAATTGACGTAGATATGCCATACCTACGCTTAATAATCCCTCTAAAAACTGTAGAAGCTGGCGTAAAAGTATACAACACAATTGGTAATGCCATGAAAAGTAGTACTGAAACATTTGTTAAGGAGATGGCAAGTGCAAAAGAAACTTATGCTAGATTGCGACCGGAAACATTGTCTTCATTACGATCTATAAAATCTTTAAGGCGATCGCGGAATGATTCGGTAGAACAATCAAAAGCAATGGCATCAATACAAAATATGGTTGACGATAGGGAGGGTTCAGTTGGAGCCACTACTGCTGCTTATGATGAACATTTGCCAAATAGCAATAATTTACAGAAGGAAGGCATTTACAACGTGCCTGCAAATAAAAGAGGTATAAAGCATTCCATAGCGTTAAAAATAAGGCTAAGAGCTAAGGATATTTTATTAGAATGCAATTATGATATGAAAGACCCATTAGCGGAGGTTCATTTACAAGATATTAGCGTTACTTACTTAAAACATGGCAATACAATCCCCTTTGCTTTACAGTCAAACCAATCCACAAGAAAAACAGCACTATCGTCATCGAATGATAAAATTTCGCTATTAAATTTAAACCCAGGTGAAAACAGTGCCCCACCAATTGAAATACAATATGCAAAAGTGAAACACGAAGTGGGTCTACATGGTTTATCAAGCGAAAGTTTTATTCAAATTGGCAAAACTTTGGTTAAAGGCTCTTGTAAATTTGATGACAATGGATCATTGTATGGTATTATAGCTAACCCATCTATCGAAGTATCTGGAATCGACGTTAGTAGAAGAGAATTTAAGCACAAAAAGCAAGAGGAAAAAGCACAATTGGAGGATGTCATAAATTTGCAATGGGATGCATTGGACGTTTTCGTTTCCAGACAATATAATCCAGGCATTGAATTACAGACAAATAAAGTCGGCATTGATGCGTACAGAAAAACAAAACACGACCACGAAATGAAGCACCAGAAAAATACCGAGGGTGTAAAGAACGAAGTGTCACGGCAACTATTAAAAATAAGTAGAACATACGTATCTCTTGAAAGTGAAATAAAAAATCTAGGAAATAATTCAGATGCACTCACGTACCAAATTAAAGCTACCCAGGAATTGTTTAGAAAAATTGAAGTTCGTATAACAGAAGTGGAAGCAAATGTAGATCCCATGACCGTAGCTGCGATTTCAGCATACCAACGCCAAATAGAAAGAGTTATTGGCCACTTAACTGTAAAAACTAAAGAAATCATTGAAAAATCTGCATCAGAAATTAAGAAAAACGGCGATGCATTCGATGATAGTAATACCGTCGTTGGCAGTATAGAGGAAGAAGACAATGATGAGAATAATATTGGTAATCTAAATGGAAAGATAATGACTGAAACCCAAGATCAAAATGATAAGCCTCTGAAGATTTCACAACAAATATCTGTCCATGTTAATATATCTGGCAAAGCTGTATTTCTCGCTCTTATACCGTCCAATAAATATAATGTTGACAACTTTGAGGAAAAGGAAAGATTAGATTTGCTTTTGCATCCTGATATAGAACTATTCGAGGCCACAACGATGGAGACGGAAGTTCGCGTTGACACACTTAACCCGGAATTAGCATGCAAAAAAAATGTTCAACAGGAAGTCTATGTTACTATACAAGACATAACTTTGGAAGATAAAACTGCGGCAGGAAAACTACATCCAGTAATATTGAAAAGGTTGGATGACGAAGATGACGACCAGCCAATGGTTAGGTTGGATATGAGTATGCCATTTCATAAAGGCGATCCTATGAGTATACATGTGGAAGCAAATCAAGTTTGCTTTATTAACTTGAGCCGATTTTTGAAAGAAGCATTAGCATTAAATCCATGGATAAATGCAGCATTTAAATATCCACTACATGAAGGTTTTTTGTTTGGCCCCCCGCCCCCACCCAATGTTTATCATTTTGATAATTTATCTGTAAATGGAAGTAATTTAAAAGTTTGTTTGCCGGTAAATTCATATTCGGAGGAGCAATTATTGATATATGTTGGTGAAGTGACTGTTAAAAATGAGCATATGGAACATGGAATTGAGGGAAATACGGAGCATCCATACCAACGGTATCACATATCATGCAAAGATGTAGAAATGGATTATTTTGGATACGAACGATTATTTAATGACTTTGAGCGCGATGGCGTTGATCTTGCTAATGATGTTTTTCTTGAGCCAACAATTACCAATGCTGTAAATGAAGGATACGAAGAAAAAACGATTATGTTACTAGAATCCCAAACAGTGAATTTACAATTTAATGATTTGCTAACGGCTTATGATCGTGAATATGCATCTGTTTTAATGCATGTATGGTTAAAATGTGAAAATATTACTGCAGCCATGCCAGAAAAAGCGCAGCAAGCAATGGGCTATATAATGAAAAGAAATAATTTAGAGCAAAGTAAACTTATAAAAGTATTTAAATTTCCACCTGCACCAAAATCAAATATTAATATCCTTGTTGGAACGCCATTTGCCGAAGTAAAAGTTTATGAAACACCAGACCCGTTTCCAATACATTATGTTGAACAAATGGGAAAAAGAGTTTGCGGCTTAGTGAATGATAAAAACAGCAGCAGCAGCAGCAACAGTAGCATTCGCAGGAGTGCAACAATAAATATTGAAAAACCATTGAAATCGTTGCAGTCTTTGCAGGATCTTTCAGAGCAGCTGCAAAAAGCTGGGTCATCCTATAGAAAGATGGCCAACAAAGCAAGTCGATCTCGTGCTAGTGCGCACGGCGATGAAAGTGAACTTGATATGTTGAACTCTGACGAGAATCAAGTCATTGATAATTTAGAAGATGCCAATAAAATTATAATTGCCTTAAAGCAACAAAATCACTTTTTGAAAGAATCGTTGGAAGCTGCAAAAAATGAAAAAGAAAAATCATGTGATCATTTTGGAAAACAATTGATAGCACTTGGGGAAAACTTGTTTAACAAATGCGATAAAGCAAAAGAAGCTTTACACAAAGCAAGTAATGGCGATGTTGATGGTGCTTTAAAAAGTAAACAGTCTCGACGATGGAAAAATGCGAACCAAAAACCAAAGGAAAGCGAAGATGCATAGAAATAAATAGAGCTGGTTTAAAATTTTTTTAATTATTAATTATTATTGTAAATAATACTAGCGAACGTATTATTATGGCACAACAAACAACAATCATCTTGTTTTTTTTACGTAAATAATAATACTAATAAAATAATCCTATTATTTACTATTATTAACATTTGCACTTTAACTTACGTGGTACGCTACTATCGGTATAACAAATTATAATACTGTAAATAATGTATTATTAGTGTCTATTATAGTCGTCTATGATGGTGACCCAAAAAAAAAATAAATATAAAAAATAATAAAGTCCAATAAAATAATAAATAAATAATAATAATAATAATATAATAATAATTATAATATTAATTTACAGTAGTAACATCAAACGACGAAGCAACACGCTACCACCACGTATGTGCGATATGCCGTCGTACTATTTCTTCATAGTCCATTTGAACAAAGTTTTAGAATTGAAAATGGGTAAACTACATCGTTATACTTTCACTGTGGCATCTATATTCGCTACTTTTGACGTTATTTATAATTATATACTTGGATCTATTTTGTTTATAAAATTTGTAGATACTAACGAGGATATATTAATTTATACCACATTGTGTTTGTTTCTCTATTCTTTAATTTTTGGTTCATATTTGTCTCTTATTCCGCGAAGGGAGCTACGCGGTAAGAAAAGACATGAAATGATGAAAACTCAAGGTGGACACACAGTCATGCTAGCATATTTTTTAGGTTTATGCGTATTGGCAGAAATTGTTCGTTATTTGCGTAAGCAAGGTGGGTCCATAATAAAGTTGACTAGAGCAATAAAGCTTCACATATTTGGTATTACTTTTGTAAAAATAATTATTTTTGGAAATTTTGCCATCCAAAGTTTATCATTTGAAAATGTGTTTCAAGTAAAGATGGGACTTTTGTGGTCTATTTCAACGGCATCTATATTGGCTTATGTCTTATATAGTTTGCCATCAGAACCATAGAGTTTGAAGTCAGCATATCTTACTTATATGATATATGTGCATATTTGTTCATTTTTAAAAAGTAAAAAGAAAAATATTTTTCACAATTGTTTTATATAAAATAAAAAATACCAAAGTATTTTTTAAAAAATTTAATACGGAGTAGTCACTTTCATATGAATATTAACCCCAAAGGTACAAGTTTACTATGGACGTAGATCTAGTCGCTTTTAAAATACACATATTTCCAGATCCCATCAATTTTAAATTGCATCAAAGTCATCCATAGCATCTTTCTCATACGGGTTTCCACTTCCAATAGTATTAAAATCTGGTTCCTCTTCTAGTGTATCATCCATCCCAGGCAATGTTTCGTATCCATTAATTTCACCATTACCGCTTCTTCCTTTCAACTTATCCATATCAACAAGGCTCAGATTTGGATATTTTGATACTCGATGATATAAAAATAATTGACAAATACCAAGTAATACTCCACATACATTGCAGAATGATATTGGAAAATCGTTTATAAAAATACCATAAAGAAACCACATGAACGAACAAAAAAATGTAGCCAATGATAAATGCAATGGCATATATTCTACACTTTGACTATACCATACTTGCCTCATAACTGAAAGTGGTGATCCATACATGGCAATATTCAGTGCACTTGCAAGCCACCCTAAATATGGGCTAGCAGCACGTGTATCTTCAGCAAAAATCACAAATACAACTACGAAAATCCCAAATAAAAATAATAACGCAACTCCTAATTTTTTTTTAAATTCCCTTTCTGTTGAATATATAGTAAATATAACACAATACATGAACTCCATCATCAAACCTATTGAATTAATGATTAATGGTTGAATTCGATCAGGAGTTACAGATGGTGTAGCATATATTACCCATAAACCACAATTTAATAGCGAGAAAATATATGGTGACCCATCAAACTCCAAAGTTGAACGTGATTTTACAATTGTCTTAAAAGTTAATATAGGAACTAAAAATAAAACTAGCGCAAAACCCATTCCAAAGAACCCCAGCCAAGCAGCAAATTTTTCATTTTCTTCGGTAACTTTGTAAGGCATAATTATTTAAAATATACGTATTGTAAAGTCAAAGGTGATTCGTCGTGTAGATATGATAGTATACTTTTGATATTAAAATCATGACTTGTGATTCGAGTAGATACTGTTGGTTGTGAAGATGATCGTGCAATTTAATGACGATGGTCCAAAAAGATAGTACAACAGTATAGTATATAATACAATACACCTGTGCTGGCATTATACGCTGGCCATCACCGTGCCTTATTTACAATATAATATTTTTTATAATAGCACAATAATAGAAATAAATAAAAAGTTGTGTGGTGATGTGTGATGTGTTCAATGCACGAAGGAGATACTGTTATATATGAAGATAGTAGCACTAAGTATACATAATAGTATAATAAGGATGACATTTATATATTTAGAGCTGTATATTTATACATACAGTAATAATTAAATACGAGAGGGATAACATTATGCACTTATATCATATTCTTTTATAATTATTTTTTATTATGATATATGGTACAACACTGCTGTATTAATATTTTATATACACACTGCACATCGTTCCTCATACCGCACCCAGACATCGATAATCAGTCGGTCCAGCACATGAAACAAACGATAATATAGTACATATATATATTATATGCGAGGAACAAATAAATAAACATCTATTTACATTGTACATATATAACGTATATAAGCTTACATATACAAACATACATCGATACAACAAATATACAAGATTTCATTTACAAAATATCAACATGAATGTACTATTACATGTAAAAGCACATTACAACCCGTATTTGCAACACATGTGGAATCAATTTCTTACATTGGAAAGAAACTTTGTTGATATGGTATGTTATTAAAACTACAGCGCTTTTATTTGATGCACTAGATTCTAACATTAATACTTTATTATTTATTTTTAGGGACATGAGGAACGTGGCATATTTTATGGATTATTGACGATGATTGTGTTAAGCATAGTATTTATAATTTTTGCATGGAAATTGGACCGCGACGAAAAAAAAGAATTGGATAAATATATTGAACTTGCTAAAAAATACCAATAAAAAGTATAAAATATTTTCGTTTAATAATTTATTATTAATCAATAATATGCAGATGTTGCATTCGAAAATAAATATCCTTTTTCAATTTTATAAAAACAAAAAACATTTTTGTACATACGTAAATTTAAAAATATTTTATATCTAAGTTACACTATAAAGTCACACTTATTCATTTCTCATTTTTTCAAGCAAATCCCATTGCCTTTGTAAAAGTTTAAAATCATTATCATATTCTTCACTTTTGCTACTATAACTAGCAACATCATTGGCCTTTAAACTCCTATTTTTTATTTTTACATCTTGCCATGCAATAATTTGTAAACAGCGATCAATTATATCTTTGGATTTATATATCGCATCAAATTTCTTATAATTTTGGTTACCACGTTCTCTACGATTTGATGTAAAAGTATCCCTTTCATTCAATTTTTCCAAAATTGTTGCTAATGCTGGTAAGCAATGTGCATTTGTTAATATTATTTCTCTGCCACTTTGGTGCTCCATAAGTCTTGTTAACTTTTCTATAGCTTTCGAAATTCGTACCATAATTGTATTGCGATTTTTGAAATCAGATTGAACATGTTGTATTTGATTTGAAAGCTGATTCATAAGAGATTCATCTTCATCGTTTTGGTATTGTTGCATTGAAATCTTTGTATGAGCTTTTTTGTTATTATTACGATTATTTTTGCTTGCTTCTTTGTACTGAATTTCTGCCATGGTATTTCTTCTATTTTTCTTAGCGCTACTACTTTTACTTGTATTCTTTGTTACGGGACTTCGCATTTTATGCCATTCTCGAAATTCCATAAACTTACTTTTTCTTCGTTCTTTTCCATGCCTTTTTATTCCTGCACTTTTAGCAGCAACATTGTTATCACTTTTGGAGACACTGACGTTGTTGTTATGATTACTTCCGTTGCCGATTTTACTAACGCTATGATTTCCAGTAGGATTACTACCGATGTTATCGATAGAGGGATTTTTTAACCCTTTAATTTTGTCTAGAATGTTTGATAAGTTAAGGGTATCGGTTTGTTCTTCCTGTAATAATTGTTCTAAAAATTGATATCTTCCATTGTCTCCTGATTTACCCGCTTTTAAACCTCGCAAAAAAATATTTTCCCTAAATGCACATGCATCTAGAATATTTTGGACTTCTTGTATATAATTTGTATTACTCTCAATCATTTGTATCTCACCTTCCAAAGTTGAAATCAGCAATTCTTTATGGATTTGTTCTTCACGATATAATTCTATAAGATTATTTTCTTCCGTATCAGCTGTCGCGACCTGCTCCTCATATTCTTTTTGTAGCATTTTGTAATTGTGAAGCATGTGTTCAGGATTATGCCTCGCTAAATGCTTCGCTTCTGCCATAGCGCGTCGTGAATTTGAAGTATAACCATGGGGTACACCATTGATTACTTCTTGCACTGTCGTTTTAACAGTATCTGCTTCAACTGGACGAACAAACCTAGGATCAACAATGACCCTTTGTTTAACACTATTGACAGATTTTGGCGAAGTGTTCGTGTCATACCCCTCTTTCAATGTTGCCTGTTTCTTTTTCTCCATGTAATCTTTCAATAAATCTCTCTCCTTCGGTTTTTTAGCATAACGCATTTTTTCATTATGATTAACTATTGGTTCTGCAGATGGTGCATGCAGTATGTTCTGTCTCAGCTTTTCTGGACTTGAATTTATTTTTTCTAAATGCCACAAAAATGCTTTCCCTTCTTTAGAGCTTTGCCGAAACATTTTTTTCCGATCGCTATCCCTCTTTTTAAACTGTAATGTATGAACTAAATTATTAATTTTACCTGAGATTTGTGTCTCTGCATTTTGTATGACACTAAGTGATGAACGTTCTAATAATTGTGGTGTCGATTCTTCATACTCGTCATCATGTAAGCCACAGTCAACAATTTCATCTCCAATTACGTTTATGCTTGTTACAACTTTTTGATTATCACTAGTTATTTGAGATGAATCTTTACTAGACATGGATCTTGAGAAAGCATATCTGGATGCATTGATATCGCTCCTACTTGATTTTTTTGCAGCAAAATTATATAAATGTGTGTTATAATAAGATTGTCTACTTGACATTTTGTTCTTGTACGAAGAGTTAGTTTTCTGATTACTATAATTGTGCGCTTCGGTTCTGTCAACCTATGTAATAATCCACAATATGAAGTCTGCCAATCGCGTGTACCCATACAATAATCTCCAATCGATCATTGCATTGGAGCAGACAGATGCACATTTACCACATGTGGAGGGGAGGAAGGCAGGGGGAGATTATCATTATTTTTTATTAATTATTTATTATTATTATTATTACATTATTAATAATTTTTTTAATTTTTTTATTATTAATAATTTTCCTTCTAACAAAGTCTGTTTGGTACTACGACGCCACTACGCTACTATGATCACACTATCTAACTGTCATCATTAGACGAACTGGATCTGCGAGGATCTTGCCTACTAGGAGTATACGAGGACTACTAGTAATGTGGTACGTAATTAGAGTACTAGACGACCACAGTAATGCGTTATTATCATACAGAGACGATATATGAATACGTATAGTACTGTATATATTATATGGCGGTGATAGTTGCCACCTACCAACGCAACGATAACATAACTTGGGCCATATTTACAGATACCACATTTTACATTATTACTATACAGTATATGGAATATAAATACTACGGCACCACCAGGTATTTTCTTTATTGTTACTTGATGTGCATCAGCTGCTTCTGCTGCTAATAATACAGTATATTAATATACTAGTATGATTATATTAGCATCACGATTATATCGTGTAGATGTCTGTGTGTATACCAAGGTACACACCTTGTGAACAAACACACGAATTATTGACACAGGCGTACGCACACAAAGTTTGAACAGAGCTTTATTTACATTAGTCGATGATATAATTGTTTCTACTATTCTTTATACTCTTACACAAAGATGTCGTTATCTACACTGGAAAAAGTATCGGAGGAGGATTATGTTTTTCGTCCTGCCATGAAATTTTACACCCGGCAAGAACATGAAAAAAAATGTGTAATCAAACAAGAATTTACAGCAGAGCACTTAAAACTTTTGTATATGATTTCAAAATATGGTTTATGCGCTATTGATCCAACTGATCAAGAAAGTTGGATACGGGAAGTACCATTGTTCGTATTATTATTTGAGGGAATAACGCACGAAGCATTTGATTTTGACTATGCACCACTATCGGTACAAGTTAGTGTTGCTGGAGGGCAAAGACGTTTATGGATGAATATATCGCAAGAAGGCAAGTCTGCTGCTGATGATCTACGAGAAAACCATCTTTTGAATGGGCTAAAAATAACGACCGCAGATTCGTTGCCTATTACGGCATTGCAATTGTCCCCTCGGGGACGAAGTTGTTTGGAATTGTTGCCGAGTGATCTAACAGATGTAGTGGATGCCTTTTTGTACCCAAAAGGTGCACCACACACGGAGCAATACTTGCTTCAAGCGCAATTTGTCCCGAATGAAGATGAAGACGAAGAAGGATTTTACCTCAGTAACAAATGTCCAGAAACAGATGAATTTTATGAATCAAGACAAAGTGATGCGACTGAAAGTGAAGATGTTTCGTACGTATCCTCACCATATCTTCCACATTGTTTACGTAATAATGATAGAGATATGTTGGAAATGACTAGCAATGCAGATCAAGCATATAAAAGTGCAGAAGGGGACAATAATATAGATGCTGAATTGAGCGAAATGTTTGTTACTAAAAACATGAGAGCGATGGTGACAGAGTGGATTCCGTTTGGTGCAAATCAGATTGTTGGTCTTAACGATAGACTTGGTGCACTAGATAGATGCCAGGGTGGTTTCTTTACAAACCAAACTGATAACAACCCAACAGATACAGCCCTGGAAACTGGATCGGATGTTACGAATGTGAAAATTTTAGATTTTGACTATATTCGTTTCACAAACTTTGAGGCAAACATTAATTATGCAGAAGCGGAAGGTATTATTCAAGTAGAATTTTTTGGAATGCATTTAAATGTTAGTGGGAATGTTATATATGGGATGGAAATTGAAGCAATTGGTGCACGACAAAAAGATGATGTAAGCATCGATGAATTATCACGCTTATTGGTTGATGTACATCAAGATAGTTCTGAAATCATGGACGATTTGTTAACTCCATATCAACGTATATTAATTGATATGGTGTACTCAGGCGACGCCCCAAACAGGCCAAAGTATAATATGTTAATTTGCGACGAACTGGTGCCACACCTACCACCCGATATGTATATTGATAGAAGTGAACGCGAATGCGAGCTAAAGCAAGTTTTAGGAGATTTATTCAGCGCAACTGAACTTGGAGATGATCATATGTTAATTCTTGGCAGAGCTGGCTGCTTATTTGCAGGACACAAAGCAAAAGATTATGATAAGTTCATTGTTGTATATCTATTATTGATGTCGTTAGATGGATTCTTAAAATGCTATTTTTCTAGAACATTTCGGACCGACGTTACAATTACACAATGCTACGATTTAGTGGAAGTAATAGATCATGATCCAAATAATTTGCAAGAGCTACGAGAACAATTGAGTGAAGTTGGAAAAGAATTAATACTCTTAAAAGCAATTTTAGATTTTATGACAGTCTCACATACAAATGTTGCCTTGCCAGAGTCACCAGATGAGGACTTAGACCCGGTAGCTTACGCTTTGTATAAAAAATTAAATATGAAAACGTTGCATCATGATTTAGGTTTAAGATTAACAGATTTGGTTAAGTTAATTAATGGCGCCGACTCGAAAACAAAAATTTTAACACAAACTTCAAATACATTAACAAGGCGATCAATGGCAAACACAGTTAATGGTATAGATGCAAACTATCAAGCGTTGGTTGCAGCAGCGGCAGCAGATGAGCGCGCTTCTGTTGCTGGAGAAATTATGGAATTGATATTTGCTGGTAGTTTTACATTTGATTTTGTAGATCGATTGTCTGGAGATGACTTTATAGGTTCCAACGGGACGGATGGGGTTTATGGCTCTGGCATGTGGATACCAAACTTTCTAGTCCCTACGGTACTTCAATACCCATTTTTGTGGTTTTTTCTCAATTTATTATGGATGGGAGCAGGTTTGTTGATGATGAAAAAAGGTATGGGATGGTTGATGGCCAAACAATTAGGTGCATTGAGTTACACAAAGGTGACAAACAAGCGCATTGATTTAGAAGCATTAAATAAGTACTTAAATAAAAAAAAAGGATTTACATCTTATGATGCAACGGGGGAAGTAGGGAAAACCAAACGGTCTTCTGGAGCTACTATGATGTGGGATGAAGACGATAAAGAATTATGGGATGGTGAGCCGCCACAAATCAAATTGATAGTTGATCCATGTAACAGATGGATCTTAAATACACGGATAGCATGGAATTTACAAAGGCAAAAACATTCAGGTATTTCATTGTACAACAAATTTTTGAAAAATTTATATGATAATTGTGTTTTAGAGAAAGAATTATTGTTTTGTGAAACATGTGAGGAAGAGAAAGATTACTGTAAATGTCCAACGGAAGAAACAAAAGAAGAGTAAAGAACGTGCGTACATTTTTGTTACCCTTTTCAGTATTTCGTACAAAAATTAAAGTAACGAAGTACGCGCGCGCGTTATATTCTTAATTAAGTTTGTTTAAAAAATATTTACTCTCGCGTATTTTTTTACTGAGACGAACTACGCGCCCTTTTTGTTACATTTGCTCGGTAACAAATGTCTTATAAAAATTTAGATTTCTTCGCAGTATTTCTTTTAACGAACCAACAAGACGTTTGAATCTCGAGCGATCAAGCTTCAAAATTTTTGTATGTCGTACAGCAGTTACAGTTGCTTGCCTAGGACGATTTGTTAACAATGCAATTTCGCCAAAATATCCACCATCATTCAATCTTAAGACTTCTTTTGGTGCAGTTTGTGGAGTATCCTGTTGCGTGCATACAACTTCGCCTTTTACAATAATATAAAATACATCGCCTTTGTCACCTTGTCGCATTATCACTTGTCCAGCGTTGTATTCAACTGGTTGTAATGCACCGGCAATAATTTGTCGTTCAACGTCTGTTACAGTACGCAAAATTTTTACATCTTTCAAAAAGTTGATACGCTGTTCATATTGGTTGATATGTGCTTGCCCAACGACTTTTCTAAAAACATCTTGTTGCAAAACCCAAACTTTAACAGGGCCATTACCAGATGCTTTGACTGTTGCAGCATTTTTAGAGCTATACAACAAAGCCAAATCATTAAACGACGCCTCAGACCCATCTTCATACGTCATCAACTTACGTGCCTCTCCGCCATCTTCAGGCGTCTGCCATACTTCTGCCTCCCCACCTTCGAGGATGTAAAACTCCTCACTAATATTTCCTTGTTTCAAAATAGTTTTATTTTTTGATGTTTCTTGTGGTTCAAATGCATCTACAAGGACTTCTATATCTGCCGGTGTAACGACTTGAAACAGCATGTTTTTGCGTAATATTTCTCGCAACCTATTTTTTTGTTCATCCGTTTTTTCAAAAACTGGTGGATGAATTGATTTGAGTGTTGCATTTGTTAATACATTTGCAGAGATTGCATTTCGGCGTCTAGTCCGTCTTGCAATAGGTATAGCCCTAACACTCGTTATTAAATCATCATCTTCGTCATCTTCATCATCTGATTCAAGTAATAAATCTGTATCTATACGATCTGCAACCGCAGCAACGACACTAGATTTTGAAGTAGGATCCCCGGAAGTTATTTGGTCTGGATAATTTTTTTGTAGATGATCCATTATGAATTGAATTGGATTATCAGGCTTATGCAATAACATAGTTTCCACCACGTGGATAAATAAATTCGAAATCCCCTTATCATGCAAGTAATTTTCCAATTCATCTTTCACCTCCTCTTGGGTCGTAGCCGTACGAGACATTGTGTTAATAATAAAGATATTATCAGTGATATAACGAAGACAATTTTAATGTCTATGTACAAGATAAAATATATGAATCGAATCTCACGTGTGGCGACTTTCAAATGGCTCTTCTCGTTAACTTTCAAACAAGTTGCACGTTGCACATAAAAAAATAATAATAAAAATAATAATAATAATATAACAATATAGCAGGCTAATAATGAGGGGAGTAAGTAGTCGCAGCAGCAACAACAATATTATATGGTGGTATTAATTGAAATTAATAATAGGCCAAATAATAATGCATTACCTATAGCACTTGTAGTGCTACATGTAGTATACTACTACAAGGCAGTGAACTCTGTCAGTTGGTTCTTAATTATTTCAATTGCGTACCAACATGTATAGTAGTAGTAGGCAATATAATTAGTAGACACGAACTACCACCAGTGGTAATTTATCATTATTTTTAACGATTATATATTTCAAATAATGTACTGTGTACATACGAATACACCTAGTCGTCTGGTATACGTATATATCTATCTAACTACGATGAGTGCACATCCTAATAAACAATTCAAAATAGAATCAATGCAAGCCTATTATATATTCAATTGTAATATTTATAGTACAGTGTTTTGCACTACTACTCTGTATTATTATTTTATTATTGGAATTCCATACGCAACGAGGATTTTTGAACTCCTCCCAATCTGACAAAGCACCAAAACTTTAAGGGATTCGTCGAAAAATATTATTTTATGCACCAACAGCAGTGTTTCGAATCTATCAGAATATAGATTTCCATTTTTCAAGGCTTCCGAAAGAAACAGGATTTCCTTAAATTTTGGATGTTTTGTCAGATTGGGAGGAGTTGGAAAATCCTCGTTCTGTATGGATCATTGTAGCGATAAAGTGCTCTCTAGTAATAGTAAATGTTGTTGTTTTGTGCTTTTTTCAAGAAGAAACGACAAAGAATAATGATTGATCACTATTGTGTATATAGACGACTATATACTATTAAGTTATATACACCCATAATATTATTAGTAAGAAGTTAGTTACATGATACGCGGACATAAATTGGTACTAACGAATCATAAGGCAAGCATGTTTGGTTGTGTGAATATATAAATGCATTACCGACATTATTGGTATCACATAAATTGAATTAGCTTTATCTATATTCTTTCCAATAAATTACTGTGCTAGCTATATTCTTTCCAATAAATTACTGTGCTTCACACGGAACTGCCAAATTATTGTTAACTGTATTCACAAAGTATCTAAATAATTATATATCATAATTAACAATGGCGTCGTTGGTAAACAACGACAGTGCAACAACTAAAGAAGAAGAAAATAATAATACTGCTGATAATACACCAACACAAACTCCCATAAAAAAAGATAGCCAGAGCAATTTGTCGTCTGTTGCAACACAGCAAATTAATATAAACAGTCCTAATGTCACAATAACAGCAACATCATCACCAATCAACCCAACAAATGTAACTCCAACTATAGCTATTGACAAAAATGTTACATATGAAAATTTAGTCCTTGGACATGCATCATCAAGAGGCGTAGCATTAAAATCTGCAAACGAGGAGAAAGTATGGTCGACATTAGAAACACGCTTATATGGTGATCCAAATAGACAACAAACTATGCATGGATTGTATGTGCCACATCGAAACTATGTATTAGTCGATGCACCGACAGTTGATGAAGAAGCAGAACCCAAAGAAGCTGAGCCAAAGAAAGTGGCGCCATCAAAGCCAATTTCAGATACCCGCAAAAGTTGGATCAAAAATCTAATGCTAAAAAAACATTCACAGAAAAAAAAAAAAAGGGATGCCGAAACATTTGTATCAGATAGTGAACATAGCGAAGTGGATAGCCCATTAAATGATCGTAGTAAATTTCGTCGTAGTGGCATTGAAAGTAAATTTGATAGTTCAGCAAGTGAAATGAGTGATGGAGGATATCATTCCACAACGTCAACCCGAAAAAAAGTGAAAGGGAGTAGAAGTCGTAACAGAAAAATAGTTAAAGCACGTAGACAACGCAGCGGTAATTATTCAGGAAAAAAAGGTAGAAATCTCACTGATACTGAATTGGATGAATTAGATAATTTTAATTTTGATGCTACCAAAGATAACTTGAATTTAGACATTAGCAACGATGCTAACTTTCTAAAAGATAGCTTACATAATAATAAATCGGCTTTAAGAAAGAAGAAATCATCAGCAAAAACTCTTAAAAAAATGGAAAAATACTGGCAGCAAGAAACGCAAAAAGCAGAAGATGATTTAAGCAAATTTGTTCTAGATTTTTCTACATCATTAAAAGAAAAAGAAGGTTCAGGGGAGCTTGTATTGGAATCATTTTTTGAACAAGATGACGATGACGAAAATGGTATAGAGATCGATGACACTGAATTAGCAAATAGTTTCCAATTTCAAGATAAAACATTGATGACTAGCTTGGACGTAGACGGATCATTGGCTTCGTCTTTCCAAGTGCCTAAAGATGAAAATTTAGCAGGAAGTATAAAAGCAATGAGTTTAGAGCAGTCTGATTTTAATGTGGCAGCAGCAAATATAGCAATGAATTTGCATTTGGGTGATTCTGAGAAAGGCAACGACGAAAGTGTTAATTTTGATCTACAAAAATCTTTAATGGGGATTGTCGAAACTAGTACAGAAAGTGTCGCATTTGATGAGTTACAAAGTAGTACAGGTACTGCTGGAATACGTTCTAGTATGGAGTAGAGAGGGGCATTAAATTTATTACCTTTGGGATTAATATTCAATTGAGTATGGCTCGGGAGA
>JACKZZ010022098.1_pt1 | contig 21986 bp, 31 predicted proteins | sample 8027871 | NCBI WGS metagenome assembly JACKZZ01 (sample SAMN15724774, study PRJNA655200) | protist metagenome | isolation source: fluorescence activated cell sorting (FACS) single amplified genomes of... | place: USA: West Boothbay Harbor, Gulf of Maine | collected 2000-07-19 | reverse complement strand
GTGTTCCTTATTTGAGGTATTGTTGATTGAACAATCAAAATATTTATAAGGTTTCATTTTTCTTTTTCTTTTTCTTTATCCACCAATCGGTTTTAATCTTGATAATAGAATCATCTTCAAAATGGACTACCCATCCTTCCAATTTTTTAGTTGTTTTCTTTAATTCTAATAAATCATCTATCGTATAATTATCAAAATGTTTAACAACTGAAATATAATTTGTTTTAAAATCTTTAATATCTAAATATTTACCTGTCTTATTACATCTTAATTTAGTTAATATTAAATCTGTTTTATTATATTTTACAAATAGTTTTTCTCCTACTAATTCAAAGATTGGTTGTACATCATTTAATAAACATTCTCTAATAAATTTATAATAGTTTGTTTTACCTAAATATTCATTTGCTAATAATGTTTGATAAGAATCATAACCTTTTTTAGTTTGTGATATAATATCACCACTTGGTAACATTATGTATGTTATTTGGAAACCATCTTCTTTAGTTGTTATATTTTTAATTTTCTTATCTTTATATTCATCATATACTGAATGATCATATTGATCTAATTCCCAAAATTTATGTAACATCAAATAATGTTTGAATACATTACCATTATCATCAAACACGAAGGATAATCCTTTTAATTCTAAGGCGTTGATATCAGGTTTATCAAATAAAGGTAACATGAAATTATTATATTGAGCATACCTATATCCAAATATAGAAAGTTTGTAATTATCTATATTATATTTCCTTTCATAGAAATACATTTTAGGGTTTTTGTCTACTATTTCAAGACATTCTTCATATGTTGGTATGTAAAAGTCCATAAAATATATAAAAAAATTTAATGGTCCTAAAATTTATTACCACCCACCATAAGATTCATCTGTTATTTCACTATCATCATAATATTCATTTGTACCTAAATCCTTGGCAACTTCATACATATCATTTAAGGTTACTCCACCCTTTTCTAATACTTTATTTACGTTACTTTCATTCATATAACTATCATTAATATTATGTGCTGTATAGAAATTACCATTACCATATATTGTTACACCGATTTTTCTTAATGGTGATGTTCTAGGTACGCTAAAGTCTAATATAACTAATTGTACATTAGTACCGTTTACATAATCAGTCCAATATGACAATGAATCTTTTATACACCATGATGTATCAGAACCAATATTTTGAATTGCTTCATAAGAAAGGACTCTAACAACCATAAGTTCACCATCATAAAATACATTGTTTAATTGATAATTACCTTCAACCATATTCTTTATATCATCTGCACTATTATCAGAATATACAAAATTAGTTAAAGATTTAATTAGTTCTTCTTGTGTTTCATATCTTGAAACTTTATTTAACCAAAATTTCTTATATAATTCTAACTTTTCTTTTGATTTATCTGTATTACTTGTAAGTTCTCTTACTATTTCTTGAAAATCACTATTTAAGTGTAAGTCTTTTTTGATAATACCTGGATATTCATTTGCAAATAACTTAGCATTATGTATTTCTTCTAATCTTAATAAATCATCTTCCAATTGTTCAAAGTGTGTGTTATATGTTCTACCATCTTCTGTTGTAAAAGCTCCTCTAAAAACTCCCCTACGAGGCATATATTGGAGTAAATCTTTTGGTAATTGATTTAATATACTTGTACTTGATATTAATTTTTGATATAATGTTTTTAATCTACCAAATCCTATTTTTTCTACTTTATTAAAATAAGTAAATAAACCTAATAGTTTTGGTTTAGCTGATAACATTTCTCTCATTCTTATATAAATACGATCAGTTTCATCTAAATCATTTTTCTTTAATAAAACTTTTGCTAAATCTCTATTTTCAAATACGAATGATTCATATCTTTCTATTCTAAAACTATCATTAATAAATTGTCTTGTATTTTTTAATTGTAGAAATTTACCTTCAAGGAATAATTCGTCACACTTTTTATTTAATTCATATTTAGTCATTGAATAATAACTTTCATCTAGTTTATATTTAGTATCAACTTTATCTTTTATATCATTCATCATATGTGAATAAGTTCTATCAATATCTGGGTGTTCGGTTATTAAATTTCTAAGAAAATTAGTAAATCTACTGTTATCCATTTGTAAAAAGGCTTCATAGATAAATTTCATAAAATTATCAGATTTATAAACATCGTTCTTACTTAAAATGAAATCATTAAGTTCTTTAAATACTATTTCTTTAAAGTCTGTTTTAAATCTAAAAGACAATAATTTATTAAATGGGATGTTATTATTATAACATTCTTCTATTTTATTTTTAATTAAATCTACAATCATATTTATTTCATATTATTTTATATATTGACAGTTAATGAGTTAACTGAATCTAAACTATTATATGCATCATCTGAATTTGATGTTCTATTTGCATTATTTCCACCTAAATTAATTGTTCTACTAACAAAATCACCACCATCAAAAGCTATTAACATATTATCAACTTGTGTAGATGTCATAGAACAATCATATAAGTAAATAGGATGATTATGTCCAGTCCAATCATCAGATGAATCAAAATCAACTAAAGTAGAATGGAAATTGAAATAAGTTAAATTAACTAAACTAGAATATGTAGATATATCACCTGTAATATCAGTGTCTCCACCATATAATGAATTTAAATTGGTTAATGATGACCAACTTGATACATCACCATCAACTAAAGTTGATGTGCAACTTAAATAAGTTAAATTGGTTAATGATGACCATGAACTAATATCACCTGAAACTGATGTACTAGCACAATTTAAATAAGTCAAATTAGTTAAATCTGACCATGAACTAATATCACCTGATAAATCTGTGTTATAACAATATAGATTAGTTAAATTAGTTAAATCTGACCATGAACTAATATCACCCGATACATCTATATCATGACAACCTATTTTTGTTAAATCTAAATAATCTTTTAAAATAGTTACTACATAAGAACCATTGGTAGAATAATTTGAAGTTGCCACAATATTACTTTCACCTAAACCATTAATAGTTTCTGTATTTCCATCTCCCCAATTAATAACCATTGATTTATTTAATGGTAATTGAAATGTTAAACTTGTTTGAGTTCCTGAAAATTCTGATATTAATAATTCAAATGGTTGAAAATATTCAATTACTCCTAGTGGGGAGTTCAACCTTTGACCATTAAATGTTAAATGTGCCATATTATATTAGTTATTTTATAACAAAATTAGTTTTATACACTATATATAAAATAAAAGTTATTGCTATGCCATTATCATTTTTTAAAAAATTCAACACTTATTATGAACCAACATATAAGAAAGAATATGTCAGAGCAAAGAAATTAAAAAAATTATGGTTATCAATGAATAAAAATTTAATGGATAGATTAATAACGGATAGATATTTTGATATTTATACAAGGAATGGATTAGATTATATATTAGAAGGTGAAAAATATAATAATAAACCATCATATAAAACAAGTTTTGATGGTGTAATATTTTTAGTAGATTTCGATAATGTACGTGGAATGAATAAAGAATTAGGTTATACTAATGTAAATGAAATCTTTAAGAAAACATTTTCTGAATTAAAAGATAAATATTTAATTGGTAGAGCATTTTCTGGTGATGAAATATTTTTCATAACAGATAAAAAAACTCAAACTATTGATGAAATAAAAGAAGTGTGTAAAAAGAATAATTTATCATTTAGATTTATTACAAAATTTTATGATAATGGAAAAATTCAAGGCACTTTAGAAAAAATGATAGAAAATTTTCATTAGAAAAAAATTAGATAAAATTATGAATGATAGAGAAAAAAGAATGATTTTTAGGTCAGAAAAGAAATACGAATTATTAGAATCTTATATAACATCTTTATATGAAAATTTTAAAGATCATTTTGATTCGGGTGATTTAATTTTCACAGGTGGGGTAGTTAATAATATTTTAGGAATAGATAAAAAGAATTCCTATAAAGACCTTGATATATGTATAATAAAAGGAGATAAAGGGGATTTGATCGAAAATGAAATAATTGAATATTTACAAAATTCCACATTCGAAGGAATAGTTCGTATTCCTAAAAATAAAAGTAGAAATGTTATGTTTGTTAATAAATCTTTATGTATTGATTTTTTCAGAAACGAACACCCAAAACAACTATCACAAGATGTTGAGATTAGACCAGGTATAATTACAAAATTTTTTGGTCATGAATGGTTTTATGGTGTAGTAAATAAAGATTATTTAAGATTGTTGGAAATTGAACCTAAAAATAAAAGATTAGAAAAAGTAATTAAAAATTTAGAAATATTATTAAATAAAATAAAAACAAACGGAAATTTATAATGTTCTTAGAATTTAATGTAAAATTACATAGAAGGAATAAATGTCCTTACGAACTTATTAATTTAGAATATTTCGATAAATTAGATATTGATTACCCATCTTTTGATAGTGGTGGAACACATAGAGAAGCATCATATTCTTATGATATTATAATAAGTACAATCTTCCACTATCGAGTAGATTTAAATAGATATGTTAGTGGTGAAGATGATATGGTTGATTGGGTTTTAGTACAATCTAGGAAAAAGAAGATTGAGAAATTAAAAGATAAAATATGTATAATATAGATTATGATATTTATACTTCATCAATGATATATGTCGATACTTATCCTATGATAGAGATTAAGTTCAAAGATGGTAAAACTCATACTTATCCACCACTGACACATGAATGTCATGTAAAGAAATATATGGAAAGATGGGCTGATGCTTATTACCATAGAATAAAATTTAAAGAAAGAAGAAAGAAAATTAATAAAATAATAAATGCAAAATAAATTAGAAGATATAGGGTTTTATTCACTTTCAGATGAAAGAGTGAAGAATGTATCATTAACATCACAAATGAAAAGATGTGAAATGATTATTACTGAATATTGTAATTTTTCTTGTCCTTATTGTAGAGGACTTAAAGATTATATTTATGGTGATAGGAAGGTAAAAAGATTATCATTAGAAGAAATAAAACAAAATATAGATTATTGGTGTGAAGATGAGCCATTAGAAAATATAAGATTTTCGGGTGGTGAACCAACACTACACCCAGATATAAAAGAAATAATTTATTATGCAAAACAGAATGGTATTAAGAGAATTGCAATTTCGACAAATGGTTCTAATAAGTTAGAACTTTATAAGGAACTTATTGAATTAGGTGTTAATGATATGTCTATATCATTGGATGCTTGTTGTGCCGAAGATGGGGATAATATGTCAGGTGGTGTAAAAGGTTCTTGGGATATTGTAGTTAAAAATATTGAAGAAATTTCTAAATTAACTTATGTTACTGTTGGTGTTGTATTAAATGAAATGAATATTGATTCAACAATTGATACAATTAAATTTGCTGTTTCATTAGGTGTATCTGATATCCGTATTATTAGTGCTGCTCAATATAATAAACCATTACCAAGATTAAATGAAATATCACAAGAAATTAAAGATAGACACCCTATATTGAAATATAGAATTAATCATTTTGCTAATGGAATAAATGTTAGAGGAATAAAAGAAACAGATAGTAATAGATGTGGTTTAATGGTAGATGATAATATAATAGCGGGTGATTATTTTTTTAACTGTGTTATTCATATGCGTGAAGGTGGTAAACCAATTGGTAAAGTTGGACCAAATATGAGAAAAGAAAGATATGAATTTATGAAAACATTCGATACTCACAATGATCCAATATGTAAAAATAATTGTTTAGATGTGTGTGTTGATCACAATAACAAATATAAAAAATATCATGGATAAATCAAAAGGTATGTGGTGGGTAGAAAATAAGTTTAGTAGTCATTTTAAAAAACCAAGTATTTTAGAAGATGTTGCATATTATTTATATTGTAAAGATAGAACAGAAACATTATGTAATCCACAGATAACTTTTTTGCATTTTTCTGATAATAAAATGAACAAAGAATATTTAAACAAAGCTGAAAGGATATTAAAAATCAATAAAATAATAAAAACCAATAATGCCAAAATACGAAAGAAATTTTAAAATTAAAACTTTACCTGATAACTTCAAAGATTGGGAAAAGTCTATATTAAAAGAATGGATCGTTAATAATAATTCTGTAATATTAAGATTTCGTTTATATGACGATAATAGGTGTTATATGGACATGAAAAAAGATGGTGATAAAGATAGTCATGAATATGGAGTAAAGTGTAAATATGATGATATAAAGTTCCTTATTGGTGATTTACCATATGTTGAAAAAGATAGATATAAACAAAGAATGGATAATTATCTTTTTACTATTGATATTTTTGATGATGGGGTAAAGATATTTGAAATCGAATCTAAGAATAAAAAAATTGTTGATAATTTTATACCTTTTGATTGGTTGGGTAAAGAGATTAAAAATTAATTTTATATATACCAATATGAAAAACTTTGATCAATTTGTTTTTGAAAATGAAAATAAAAATACTTTCAATGTATCTAAAGGTGGATATGGGTGGAAATGTTTATATAAAACAGAATTAGGTAAGGGTAATGCCTTATTATTTGATAATAATACAAAATTAAAATCACCAATTGGATTAAAAGATAATGAAATGTTTTTATTTGGTATAGATGTAAAACCACAAAATAAAGGAATTGGTAGAATGTTCTTGAAAAAAATATTTGAACATTTTAACTTAGAAAAACTTTATTTACCATCAGATGAAAAACATGAAGTGTGGAATAAAATAGCAACAAAAACAGATAAGACTATTGTAATGGGTAGTAAAGAATCAACAATATTTACATTAAATAAAAATCAATTATAAAGATATGAAAAATATAAAAACATTTGAAAACTTTGAAGGTGGATCACCAACAACTAAAGAACTAAAGAAATATAATATGAGTCGATTAAATGGTAAGTTAATAAAACATTTAATAGTTGATGAATCAGATGGTAAAGTAACTATTGTAACAGATGATGAATCAAAAGATTTTTATGTAGACCCTGTTGATATGGCTGTACATACTGGTGATTATATAATATGTGATTTACAAGGTGAACCAGGTATTGAAGTTAGTAAATATTAATAAATAAAAATATAAATAAAAAAGGTGATAAATTATAATTTATCACCTTTTTCTTTTTTAGTCAACTTCTTCGAAGTCTGTATCTTCAATATCAGGTTTATCACTACCACCTTCATCAGTTGGTGGTTGTTCTTGTGATTGTGATTGATATATTCTTGTTGAAATTTCATTCCATTTAGTTGTGATATTTTCAACATCTTCTTTAATTTTATCGAAATTCTTAGCACCGTGTGATTCTTTCAATTCTGTGACAAGTTTTTCCAAATCTTCTTTTTCAGTTCCTTCGAACTTATCTTCAAATTCTTTCATTTGTTTTTCAGTATTAAATATCATACCATCGGCTTGATTAAGAGCATCTGTTTCTTCTTTTAATTTCTTATCATCCTCAGCGTTTTCTTCTGCCTCTCTTCTCATTCTTTCGATTTCTTTATCATCAATATTAGCTGAACCTTCAATTCTAATTGATTGTTTCTTACCAGTTCCTTTATCGTGACCTGATACTTCAAGAATACCATTAGCATCCACATCAAATGTTACTTCAATTTGTGGAATTCCTCTCTGTGATGGTGGTATACCGTCAAGATGGAATCTACCTAAAGTTTTATTATCTTTAGCCATTGGTCTTTCACCTTGTATTACATGAATTTCAACACTTGGTTGGTTATCAGACGCAGTTGAAAAAACTTGTGACTTAGATGTAGGTATTGTTGTATTAGCATCAATTAATTTTGTCATTACATTACCCATTGTTTCAATTCCAACAGAAATTGGAATTACGTCAAGTAATAATACATCATCAATAGTACCTGTTAATACACCACCTTGAATAGCGGCTCCAACGGCAACAGCTTCATCAGGATTAACACCTTTAGATGCTTCTTTACCAAAGATATCTTTAACAAGATTTTGTACAGAAGGCATTCTTGTTGATCCACCAACTAATAATACTTCATCAATTTCTGTAGGATCATAACCTGAATCTTTCAATGCTTTCTTACAAGGTGTTTTCAACTTCGTAAGAAGTGAATCTACCATTGATTCAAATTTAGCTCTTGTAAGTGTAACAACTAAGTGTTTAGGTACACCATCAACAGGCATAATATATGGTAAATTAATTTCTGTTTGTGTAGATGAAGATAATTCTACTTTAGCTTTTTCAGCAGCCTCTCTAATTCTTTGGAAAGATGTTTTATCTTCTCTTAAATCTATATTAAATTCCTTTTTGAAATCATCTACTAAATATTGTACAATAACATCATCAAAGTTATCACCACCAAGATTTACATCACCATTTGTTGATTTAACTTCAAACACACCGTCACCTAATTCAAGGATAGATATATCAAAAGTTCCACCACCAAGGTCAAATACTGCGATTTTTTTATCACCATCGTCTTTATCCAATCCGTATGCTAATGAAGCAGCGGTTGGTTCATTTATAATTCTTTTTACTTCAAGACCAGCGATTTTACCAGCTTCTATTGTTGCTGTTCTTTCATCATCGTTAAAATAAGCGGGTACTGTAATAACAGCATCTGTTACTGTAACACCAAGATAATCTTCGGCTGTTTTCTTCATTTTTTGAAGAATCATTGCTGATAATTCTTGTGGTGTATAATCCCTATCATTAACATGAATTAATGGCATTCCACCATTACCTTCTTTTACTTCGAAAGGAAATTTCAGATTTTTTATATCACTATATTTCTTTCCGATTAATCTTTTAATACTGTAAATAGTATGTGGATTAGTTACCATTTGTCTTTTAGCTGGATCACCAACATTTCTTTCACTGTTTTCCGAAAACCCAACAATAGAAGGAGTTGTTCTTTTTCCTTCACTATTAGCTATAACGGTAGGTACTCCACCTTCTATTACGGATACACATGAATTTGTAGTACCCAAGTCAATTCCTATTATTGCTCCCATATTTTTTATTTATTTTTGATTAATAATTTTTTTATTAAAATAAGTCCTAAAACAATTATTATTTTAGGACTTGGTTGTTGTTCAGAATTATATTAAACTTACGTTAACTGCATTTAATCCCTTTTTACCTTCCACTAATTCAAAGCTAACATTGTCATCTTCATTTAGTGTGTTTTCATTAATTCCAGAAATATGAACAAAATGTTCTTTTTCTGTTTCGTTTTCGATAATAAAACCAAACCCTTTGGTTTCATTAAAAAATTTTACTTTTCCTTGCATTTTTTAATTTTTATTTAATTTTTAATTTTATAAATATCCAAAATCGAATATTTATTCTTTACTTTATATCTATCTTTTTACTATTTGTTGTATCATCATTCATTTTTCTTTTATTTAAGTTTACTGATAATACTCCATTTTCCATAGTAGCGTCAATGTTATCTAAATCAACATCTTCTGGTAGATAAAAACTTCTTTCAAAAGAATCTTTCGTGAATTCTTTTGTGATGTAATTTTCATTAGTTTCTTCAACGTGACTTGATATTGTAATTATACCATCATTCAATTCAATATTTACATCTTCTTTACTGAATCCTGGGATTTCAAACGAAATACCATATGAATTTTCATTTTCAGTTATGTTTACTTTCTTATTTGTAAATCTTGGTTTATTGGTTATGATATTGTCACCGAAGAATTCTTCTAAAAAATTTTCCATTGTGGGTAAATTATTATTCCATCCATTTCTTTTCATAATTTAATTATTATTTTTTGTGTTTCTATCACAACATAATCAAATTACGTGCCATTGGAAAAATAGGTCATTTTGACAGATAGGATATATATTAAACTGACAAACTGACTTTTAATTTGAATCACAGGTGTATGTTTCGTATGATATTTCAATTAAGTTAAGAATAAAAGAATCTTCTCCATAATGTTCTTTAAATTCTTTCATTGAAAATCCTTCGTGTGGTTGAGCCACATATGTATTTACTTTTCCGCCATTATCTTTAATTTCCCAAACGACAAACCAAAATGAATATTCTCTTACTTCCCCATCATCATCTTCACATAATTGGGATTTCTTATCATTTTTAACTTCTTTAACTGTTATTTCTGATTTAGATATTTCTTCTTTTGGTAATTCACGAAATTTTGTATAATTGTAATTTGGTTTCTTTTCTTCTTTACAACTACTTACTAACATCATTAAAGCAAACACAGCTAACACCATACCATATAATGTAGGTGATAAATAAAGTAATTTTTTCATCTGTTTTGGAAATTTAAAATTAATACTGAATTATTAAATATACTATCGGTACTTGATACAATTGAATTTATTGTAAATCCATTATCTGATATTTTACCCTTGAATTGAAATACATCTAATTTTTTATCTAAATTAGCTATATTTAAAGAAAATGTTACAGTTTCATTATTTATTGTATAATAACAATAATCATCGAAACCAGGAATATTCCATTTAGAATCTATAAAAACATTCCCATCTATTGAATCACCATGATCTTCTAAAGACTCTAAGTAATTTCTATGCATAAAATCCAAATCTATATTACCATTATTGATATATGGTACTATATGTATGATATTATCTTCATCATTTGTTAAAAATGATATAAATACATATTTATTCATTAATGAATCTTCCACTACACCATAATAATACCCAATGTCCATGATAGGCTCATTAATGGATATATTAACGGGTGATTGTTGGATTTCTTGGCTGTACCCAACTAATCCGATCAAACTAATGATTATTATAAATATGAATTTTTTCATTTCCTACTTATTTCTAGTATTTTATCAAACTGTTTTTTTACTTCACTATCTTCTCCAATAGTGTTGTATATCTTACTTATTATATCAAAATCTTCAACAAGTTTAATATTTTTTTCATTTTTTTCATTTTTGTATTTGACACTTGATGGGTTTATTTTAAAAATTTCTAAATTTAGTCGTGTCTTATTTTCTTCTGATAATGCATCATTAACGATTAAATGAATTATATTATTATCTTTTTCTATAATTTTGAAATCATCAAATGAATTTATTTCGTATGTGATATGTTTTGGTGAAAATTTATTATTTAATATCGTGTATTTGTTATCTGACATACGGTTTATAAATATTCCAGTCTTTTCAGAGTCATCATCAAATTGAATGATATTTGGAATAATTACTTCATTATCATTTATTTTTAATACACTATTTTCGATATCTATTACACAATCACCATATGAAATCACATCATTTTTATCATATGGTTTTACTTCTATATTGTCAATATTATTGAATAAATCTAGTGTTGAATAATTATTACCATCAAAAAATCTTATATCATTTGGAGTAGATATAAGAACAACTTTTACTATTTTAGATAATTTAGTAAGGTAGTTTGTAGCATCTGATATTGCAATAATTGATGGGTTTGTATTTGAAAACAGACCACCGACAATAATTAATTTATCATCACTACTACCTTTTGATGAAATTAAATCCAATAAGTAGTCATCAAAATATTCAAGTATATTTTTTCTGATGGATTTATTAGTAGTATATCTATATCCAAATTTTATATTTTTAATTATCCAAAGATTCATCTTCCCAATCTGATTTATATTCTGTGATTTTTAAGATAAGATTATTATAATATTCAATTGATTTATCTTTTAATTCACTTAACCACTGTGTTCTTGTTCTATCATTATTAAATGTTAAACCATTCGCAGTATTTTTTATTTGTAACTGTCCTCTACCTAAATTTTGTATTGCTAAATAAGACCAATCTAATGTTTCAATTGGTTGAACTCTAATGTTTGATATTTTTACTCTATTAAAGTTTGGATCAATTTCATATTCCACGAAAACGTAAATAATATAATTATTATGATTTGTTAAAATATCCTTTGCCTTTTTTATTGATATTAAATTAGGTACTGAATAAACTTTACTCATATCTTGTGTTTTGATATCAATTATATAAAACTTATCTTCACACGTAATTTCTATATCACCAATAGGATTGTGTTCTGTTTGTGTTAATTCATCATCTAATTCTAAAATTTTATCTTTACACATTTTAGATAATGTGGATGGTATTTCATCTAATCCATTAGTATTATAAGGTGTACCTATAATCGAACTTAAAGCCGACTTAATCTTATTTATCATATTCATTATATTTCACATTTTAGTTAAAGTCTATTTAGAATTAATATTATTAATATATAATAAAAAACATAGATTCAAAATGGCGACCAATAATCCTAAAATTAACCATCTTAAAGATAATATAAAAAGTTTAGAAGGAGAAATGAATAGTATGGTAATGGATTTAAATCCAGAAGATTTATTACCCAGTGATGATATATTAGATGGTATAAATGATATTGAAATATTTGATTATAGTAAAGAGATAGAAGTGATACAAGAAGATGCTGATGTAACATTAGAATGTTTATCTAAATTGTATTTAAGTGCTGATGATATTCAGACAAAAAACCTATCTAATATAATTAAAAACGATTCAGACGCTTTAGCTGATTTAAAATTTAGTTTATCTTGTAGTAAAAGAGGTATTATTAACTTAATGAAAAATATTGATATGGGTGTTAATGATCCATTAATGTATCAATCTGTTGGTGTATTACAGAAAGAAATTAGAGATACTATTAAAATGTTATATGATATTCAAAAGAAAATGAAAGATTTCTACAAAGAAATTAAAGAAGAATTAACTGAACTTAATACAGTTGATGATGATGGTGAATTAGATGAAGCTGAAATAGTTGATGATGAAGATACATTACATATTGTTGATATGAATAAATTATCTGATGAATTAGATGAATTTAGAAAAGATAGTGACGATGATTAAGACAATTCTTATATCCACCCATTAATATATAAAAAGAAAAACTTAAATGGGATTTTGGGAAAAACTTAAAAAATTAAAAGATAGACTTGGATTAATTGGTGGATTTGTAATACTACTAACTGGTGTAGGGATTGTACCAGCTACTAAACAGTTAATAAATTTCGGAAGTTCAATATCATATATAGTTAAAGATTACCCAATATTGAGATCAGAACTTGACTCATTAGAATTAAGATTTAAATTAGTAGAACAACGATTAGAAGATTATGATCTTATAAAAGACCATGTAATATATCTTATGACAGATAATGACATATTAGGTGGGATATTAAGAGCAAATATGAAGAAGATTGATAATAAGGACTATGGTACAGTTGTAAATATGTATAATTTCCAAAAGAAAGAATACTGTAGACAATTAGTAGAAGTTAAAATTAGACAAGCTATAATATCAGGTGATCTTTATGTATTTGTACCTTGGGGTGAAACATTGTTTGGTCCTCCTATAACAAAGAAATTTGTTATAAAATGGCATGAAGATGAAGAAAAATATTACTTCATTGACAAAGAAGGTGAACCACATATTTTATATGAAATTGATATTAGTAAAACTATAAGGATGTAAATGATTAATCTTAACCAGGTGGTCCTGTTGGTTCTGTTGGTTCTGTAGACGGATCATATTCTAAATCATCACATAATTTAGCAGCACTTGTTATATGACCTGGTTGACCAATGATATCTAATGTATTTTGTTGACCATCACCTATTGCACGACCAATTGCACCTGATGCTGAATTTGTTATATTAGACCACACTGATGTACCTTGATCAATTAGTGGAGCTTCATAATAAGTTGTTCCATTTACATAAAATATTAAACCACCTGCTGGACCAGTATCTCTTAATGAATAAGCTCCTATACTATCAGTGAATGTTCTACATGCTCTTACACTATATGATCCTCCTTTAGATATAAATAGTGACAACCCAGCATTAACACCTGTCATATATGTTAATAATGCTTTTGTTGGGTCTGGTTCTTCTTCATCAAAATTTTCAGAAGATGCCCAATAAGATTCAGAAAAATTACCAACTCCGTGTTGAACTAAATTATAATACATCTGATCTAATTCAGCATCACTTGGTAAAAACCAATCATTAACTGTTTGTGGGGTGTTTGGGAAATTTATTGTTGCTCCTCCAAAATTTAACCCTAATCCATTATATACTAATCTTGTCATATTTTTATATTTTTTTTTACATTGTATTATTTATAATATAACCAATTAAGTTATTGGCTACTTGTTTATCTCTTCCACCGATATGCCAACTATAATCTTTATCTCTATATTCGGAAAAATCAAATTCAGGATTTCTATCATATATTCTTACTTTGTGACCATTATTATCAACAAGTACCCATTCATAATTTGATTCAAGATCGTTATTTATTATTGGATTACCAAATAATTTAACAAGTGTATTATATGTTGTATTATATTCACCTTGTAACCACGATCCACCTATAGCTTTTGATGGTTTAAATGTTGTATTAAGATCATAGTTTAAATTGTTTAGGATTTCATCTTTTGATTTACCAACCATTTTATCTGTAAGAGATTCAGTTAAATCTTCATCATTCCAAGAACCTTTTTCTTTTCTTTTATAAACAAGAGTTTTTCTTTGTGAATCATTTAGCTTAGTCCTTTCTCTTTTACTAAGATATTTAAGTTCATCTTTTTTAAGAGCCTTTTCTTTTTCTTCTTTATTTTCGTTTATAAATTTAGTATATGTTTTCATAATGTTTCTAATTGATGTTTATTGTTTTCGATTAATAATTTTAAACCAAAATGTTTTGGTTCTATGGTCATTAATTCTTCTATTGTTACCCATTTATAACCATCTTGTTCCCAATTTAATTCTGGTATAAATTCGTTATCTAATAATCCAATAAAATTATAAAATGTAAATCCTTCTTCTTTATAAATATAAGATGGTAAAATTTCCATGTCACCATTATATTCTGTTTCCTCTTCAAATTCTCTGAATGCTGTTTGTTCTATATTATCCATATCTTCTTCTTCTATCTTACCACCCCAAATTCCCCATGTATTAGGTTCTAATACATCATTTGATCTAAGTGCTAATAGAAATTTATTAGTTGATTTTGAATATGGTAATATACCAGCAGCAACGTTACCCCATCTACCAGTTGATGTTATATGTTCATTTAAAAAAATATTAAATTTAGTTATCATTAGATTTCTTATTTTTTAAATATTGTTCTAATATATCATATTTAAATGTTTCAAAAATTATATATTCACCACATTGATCACAATTACATAATGATTCTAATACACCACCTAACATTTGGGATTCTTCATTGAAATTTTTTAATCCTACTAATTCTCCACACATTTTACAACCTTGTATTGTTTCTTTACCATACCTTGTATCAATTGTAAAATTTTGTGTGTTAAAACTACCACGTTCCCATTTTGGTAATGTTTTCATAATATCTCTTATTTCTTCATTTGATTTTGGTTTCATCTGATCTCTAAGAGATTCATATATGTTAAATTTAGTTATCATGTTATTCCACCTGATATTTTATCTTCCATTTCATTCCTAATTGAATTCCATTTTTCATTAGGATATGTTTCTTTCATATGTCTATAAACATATTTAATTGCTCTTATGTTATCATCAGAACCAGGATCATTATATTTTGGGAATTTAACACTTATATTTTTCCAATATTCATCATCTAAAGAAGCTTTATAAATTCTATCAATATCTGCACTGTCATCTTCTTCTTCCTCCTCATAATTATTATTTTCTTTAACAGATTTAGATTTGAATTCTTTTCCCAATCTTTCTATTTCTTCCTCACACACATCTTGTAATTCACCCATATCTCTATCAGCTTTATTGTGTTGTGATACATATTCTCCAAATTCTTCTTCGTTTATATCAGGGTTTTGTGCTAAAAAAGATGCAATATAACCACAACCGAAATCACAATAATCTTCATAATTTTCTACTACCAAATAATGAGTTTCACCATCTAATAATATATCACCTACTTTCCATTCTCTATCATCATCAATATCATCTATTTTCTTTGTTGGTAAACTATCTTTTAATGCTTGTTGTTCAGTCCAATCTAAATCACCATTCATAAATAAATCTTGAATATCAGCACCAGTCCAATTTTCAATTATTTCTTCATATGGTTCAACCCCTTCGAGTTCAAATGCCCAACTTCTGATATTAAATACTTGACCATTAAAATCACTATTTTTATATTTATTAACCAAATGGTTATAATCATATATAATAGATAATAACACATCATATTCTGTTCCATCTATTGATAATAATTTTTCCGACCATTCTTTTAATTCTTTTATATTTCTACCATGACCTTCTATAAATAATAGAATAGTTTGGAAGAAGGATATTAATTTATCTTTAGGACAATTACCAGAACGTATCTCACGTAATATCCCTTGAATTCTTGCATAAGCACTTCTTAATAAATTAGGTTCTTCATCCATATTATTTAAAACATGGTTTAAGAAATCATGTAATTCTAAATTATCTTTAGCTGTTAATTTGTGTTTCTTTCTTTCATTAAGAAATTCTGTATATTTTTTCATATTTTTTATAATTTTTTTAATAATCCATCATCATAAATGAATTTCTTATTTGACTTTTTTTCTTCTGCTTTGACTATTCTCATTAATTTTTCGGTATTTGGATAATCTTTCCATATTAACATTATCTTATCTTCTTTATCGTTTATTACATGATAAATATCATCATCCTTTAATAGTTTTATATATATATTTTTAGCTTGTGTAGATGTACTAGTATCAGACACAATATATCCATTATATTTTACAAATGCTTTATAACATTTATAACCAAAACCAATCCCTTTTATTTCATGACCTATATTACCTACATGGTATCTATTCTTTAGATGACCAAAATATTCTTTTTCTCTATTTCTCCAACCTATTTCTTTAGAAAATCTAAATGTTCGTAACAATTCTGATTTTTTTATTTCTTCATTAAAATCTTCATCTTTAAATTCAACATAAAAATCTTCGGTTCTATCCCAACTACCTTCTTGTGGTGTTATTTCTTCTCTAAATCCAATGTCAGTATATTTTATATTTTTTAATCTATTTCTTATTTTAGTAATATTTAAATCTCTAAAATTATTTATTTCTTTACCACTTACTTTATTATTTTATAATTATATTCTTTGTTATTTTTTACTTCTTTTAATTTAGTTAAATAAATCTTTTTATCTAAAGATAAAAATAAACTTCTACTACCTCCTTCTTGACCATAATAGAATCCATAGTAATTATTATTTTCTTTGAAAAGGTCATTTATCATATTTGATGTTATTCCATCAAACCAATAAAAATTATCTTTTTTATATTTAATGAAAGATGATACTATTTTATAATGATATGGTGAATTATATAATGGTGTATCATTTTCTCCAACATTTTCAAAACTATATTCCCCATCACCACATAACTCTTTATTTTCACAATGTTTAATAAAAACACCTGATAATTCTTTAGGTTTCACTACACTATAATAACCATATCGACTGTTACTATTATTACTATATTCCCATTTTATATCACTTTCTTTTAATCTTTTCATAAAATTATCCATCTTTTCATTAGATAATTTTTCTTCTTTTCTGTAATTTCTTCCTTTATTTATTTCTGATTTTGCATTGGATGATAGATAAAAATTAGGATTTTTATCAAACCATTCAGGGTCTATTTTTTCAGTTAAGAATTGATTAAACTTAGTTATCATATCTTACGATATTTATTTTCTGTTACTTTATAAAGTGTTATTGGAATATCTTTATATTTGAAATTCTTTTTCATCTTTTTAAGTAACTTAATATTATCATCATAATAATGAATTTCATCAAAATTATATAATGTTTGTAATTCTATTAATTTATTACATTTATATTCATATACATATGAAAAGGAATTAATAGGATACATAAATAAACCAATGTTAGGTTTTTCTAATCCTAATTTATTCAATACCTTTTTTGTTTGACTTCTTAATCTTTCATTCCTTGCGGTTATAATACATTTGAATTTTGAATCATCATACAATTGAATAATATCATTATGTCTACCAATTGGCATACTTTCATCTGTCATGAAATAAGCATCGGGTTGGATAATATAAATTCTTTCCTTCTTTCTAACCCATGATGATCCTGTTGGTATTTTATATGAATGATTTGGATCATCGAAATAAATCCTACCATTTTCATATTTAAGTTGTTCTATACCAATACCAATATCTTCTAATTTATTATTTAATATTATTTCAGGTGTAAGATATTCTCTTATTAACATTGGTTTTATGTGATCTTCAAATCTTTTACTATAGACTAAAGTATCATCCATATCAAATGCGTTTAATATTTTCTTTTCTTTTGTTGATTCATATACAAATTGTTTTGGTCTGTATGTCGGACCTGATCGAAATAAGTGAAGGATATTATTTTTTTGTTCTGGGTAGTTGTATACAGTGTAATTATCATCACCATCAAAATCATCAGCACGAGCTGTAAATCGTTTACTATCTTTATCAAAATTATAAAATGTTAATCTATCATATCTACCAATTTCAATTAAATTTTTAACACCAGTAGTATAAACCCACCCATTTTCATGTAAAAATGTTTCAAATTCTAAACAATCTTCATATGTAATACATTTAACACCTATTTTATGAACATCAACTGATTCTGTAATAAACCGTCTTGGTTTATAAGATGGGAATACTTGGATACCCATCGCATTTAATATAATATCTTTATCTTTTGACCATTGAGGAAATAAATTTCTATGAGGACCTGTTATAACATAAGGGGGTGTATTTGATGCAGTTACAATTTCATTTTCAAAATCAACTTCTATACGGGCAAGATTATTTCCATCAAAAGATGTACTATTTATATAATCTACATCATGCCATCTTTTAAAACCTAATTTATCTATAATTAATTTTTCAACTTCATAAGCGATTTCCTTAGTATTCACTATAATAAAGAAATGTTCCTTATTAGATACACGTTGTTTTAAAAATTCAAGTTTTTCAAAAGATTCAAAAAGTTTCATAGATAGTTATTTTAGATTTTTCATCTATTTACTATATATAAAAAATCCTAGTTAAATTAACTAGGATTTATAAAAATTTATTAGGATTCAACTTTTCGTTTTTCTTCCCATTCTTCGAATGTTGTAGGATTGTCTTTATCTTTATTTTTATAATAATTATGTTTAGACTTAGCTCTTTCTATTCCTTGTTCGATTCTTTCTTTGGTTAATAATTCTTCTTCTGCTTTTAATGTAGCTGATTTACGTTTCAAGTCACCAAGATTAGGTTTATGTTCATAATTTGTTGGAAATGTTATATCCTTTGTTTTATTAACATTTATATTCCTAATTTGATTTAACATCATAATTCTTGCATTCTTTGGAACAGGTTCATCTGCTGAATCAGCTTTAAATGGGTTTTCCCAAGATAAACTAATATCCCAAGGTACTTCTGATAAATTAGCAATTATATAATTCTTGAATAAATCTAAATATCTAAGATTGTTAATTCTATTTAAATTTTTATCATCACCTTCATAAGAATATTTTGATACACCTATATTACTAATTGTACCGATACCTGGATGACCACCTGAATCAACATTTTCGTTGTGATATTGTAATTTAGTTCTAAATCTATTTAACAGTTCATCTACATAGGTTCTTAGATTATTTATAATATCACCTTCTTTTGTTTTAGGTAAGTTATCATCATCATAATCATCGACATCACCAAACGAACACATTTGTAATGTATCACCATATTGTAATAACACCCATAATATATCTTCCTTCTTCACACCTCTTAATCTACCACTATTTATATCCTTTTCTATAATTGCTCGTGCTCTTATTGCATTAGCCCAAGTTCCTGATGGTACATAAGCTAATTTACCAATAATTACATAACCATCCATTTTAATAACGTTAGCGGACATACCAGCGAATTTACTTCGTGAAGTTTCAGAATAAGATATTTCTTCTGTAAATTCTGTAACTAATTCTCTTTGACTTTTTATTACATCTTTAAAATCAGCAGAACCAGAAGTTCTTTTCATCATTTGATCTATTCTCCAATTACCATCAGTCATAAAATCAGCAAAAATTTCTTTTATTTCACCGTTTTTATCTGTTATTAAATCATCTAATGAACCAGTACCTAAATCGTTCCATATTGTATGTTCATTTGCACTTGAATCTATATTTCTTATATTTTTCATTGTTCTCCAATCTAAATTATTCATTGGGTAGAATGATTTAAATAATCTGAATATTTGGTATATTGATGGTTCGGTTGCGTTTTCTACAACTTCTATAAATGTTCTATAATCACTTCTTTTTAATAATTGGTTGAATACACCTGTAAACATAAGTTTTGGGGTTTTATGGGTTTTAAAATAACCATAATTCCAATCTAATAGGTCTGTCCACTTTACACCAAAATTATCATATTTAGCAGCATCGACCATATTAATTACATCCATTACCATACTATCAACAGGTAGTCCTAATTGATCCATGATTCCTTCGTATGCTGAAAATGTTTTTGTTTTTACTGCGAATTTCCCTGTTAACTTTGCATCTTTTTTAAAGTCACCGTGATGATCAATATAAACATCAACATCATCTGATATTTCAGCGAAATCGACAGCTATATTAATATATTCTTTATTTAGTTCTACTACATCCCAACCCTCTTGGTAATTAACTACACCATATCCTATAATATCAAAGTCTTTACTCAATAGATATTTTTTTATAGCAACGGCAGAAAAAATACCATCAAGATCATCGTGGAAATAAAGCATAACTTTTTTACCAATCTTTCCTAATTTTTTCCAATATTCTAAGCTATTGGGAATTCTAGGAGCTGATCCTTTATACTTTTCAATCATAATAAAAATATTTCTTTTATATTTATATTATCTTTTAAGTAAAATGTTTAGGTCTTTTTTTATTTGGGTAATTAAATCATCATTAGATTCAACAATAATTGTAAATTTATCATTTCCTTTAACTTTTGATTCACTAACTATAGGTGATAATTTTTCATTATTTTTATAAAAATTAAACAATTGTGTTACCAATTGAGTAAGAGTAAACTCACCATCTTTATAGTTAACTATATGAAATTCATTCTTTTCAGATATTTCTCTTGTGAAATATAATATATCATCCTGAAAGGACATAGCTTCATTAATATCATCCATTGAAAAGTCACTTGAAAAATGTACTACTTTATATTCTTCCATTAGATATTTTTTATTTTATAGTATATATTAAAATTTAAGACGTAAAAAAGAAAACCTACTCAAATCATTGAATAGGCTTAATTTAAATTAAAAAAGTTACCAGACGGGGGAGAATAGTAACTTATTTAAATTTGTCTTAAATTTGTTGTGCTTGAGGTCCACCTTGAACTGTTGGTTGAGTTTGAGGTATTTCCTGAGCTATTTCTTGTGATTGTATTTGACCTTCAATTTCTTGACCTTGTGGAGCTTCTTCAACTTGTACTTCTGGTTCTTGAACTTGTGTTTCAACTTCTGCGTCTACAGGCATTTCTTCTTGAACTTGAACCTGAGGTGCTTGATCAATAGTAGATACGATTGATGATGGTAAATTTTCAACAGTCATAAAAGCAGTTGATACATATTTTGTAATTTCTTCTGCTAATTCTTGTTCTGACCATTTCTTTCTTGGGTCCTCACCTGTTTCAGCTTGTACCTTCTTAACGTAAGCGTTAATTAAAGATGTAGGGATTTCAACTCTTGTTCTAACTTTCCAGTTATCATCAAATAATTGTGCTCCTTCTTCGATTA
>JACKZZ010011021.1_pt1 | contig 21992 bp, 19 predicted proteins | sample 8027871 | NCBI WGS metagenome assembly JACKZZ01 (sample SAMN15724774, study PRJNA655200) | protist metagenome | isolation source: fluorescence activated cell sorting (FACS) single amplified genomes of... | place: USA: West Boothbay Harbor, Gulf of Maine | collected 2000-07-19 | reverse complement strand
ATTAGCATAATTAGGCTTTATCTTTATAGCTTCTTTATAGCTGTCGATCGCCGCGTCTAGATCACCTTTCTCCAGGAAGGTGCTCCCTAAATTGTTATGCGCCTCGGCACACTCAGGGCTAATCTTAAGAGCCTGTTTGTAGCTCTCTATGGCGGCCTCTAGCTCTCCATTATGCTGCAGGGCAGCGCCTAAGTTGATCAAGGCGTCCGCGTTGCCAGGGTTGTTATTCACAGCCTGTTGGTAACAGCCTATGGAGGCTCTTAAGTCGCCCTTATCTCGAAAGGCATGCCCCATCACGTAATAGACTTCAATATAGTCAGGCTTGATTTTGACGGCTTGTTTGAAGCTATCTATAGCGGCATCTCGGTCTCCCCTCTGTTGCTGGGAAACCCCCAAATTGGTATGAGCCTCAGCAATAACATGCACATCGTGGGGAGTAATAAGATATCTTGATTCAGATAGTAAAACAGTTCGATAAAACTGTTCGGCTTGGTGAAGATTGCCTTCTTTATGCGCTGCCACGCCACGCCTCAGCGCTTGAACGGCTGTAAGATTCATCATGTTGACTACCGTAACCAATTAATAGAACTACATTATTAATACTACTTAGGCTTTGGTGAGAGCTAGACGAAAATCACCTCGGCTATACTGCTAACCTTATACAAAATAATTTTGAAATAAGACTGAATTAGCATGCCGGAGTATACTTGCCGGAAAGGAAAAATAAAGAAACAAAGTGTTACACACGATCACGCGTACATTGACGAAGACGCACACAAAAATATTGACAAATTAACTACCCAAATCGATAAAAACTCTGATTAGGCATTTCTACGCGGCAACTCCCTTTCCCAAGACGCTACGTAACGCTGCCGAAGGTATTGACAAGTTAACGAGCTAAGACATGAAAAACAGGTGAATTAGCCCTCTATATCGCGACTGCCTTTTCCCAAGACGCAAAGGCACGCTGTCTATAAAATCGATAGTTCTTGGCAGAAACCAAATGCCGCCCCAAATTGAACAAGTTGTTAACCGCAGCATGCGCACCTAGAAAACGTTGTGCCTGTTCCACCGATTTGAACTTACGCATCCCCCGCTCTCTCACTCTTGTTGGCTCGTGCGACAACTCGGCTCGGTTGTTGGCGTATTGGGATGTGTCATGAATCGTTTCAGGAATAAGCTCTCTATGAGCAACTCCGTAACTTCTGAGCTTATCGGTGACAATCTTTCTGGGTTCGCCTTTGTGCTTACGTAATAACCTTTTAAAGAATCGCCTTGCAGCCTTTCCATCACGTCGCTTCTGTAAGAACACATCAACTACTTCACCATCTTGGTCCACGGCTCTCCACAGGTAATGCCGCTCACCCTGGATCTTCACGAATACCTCATCAATGAAGAATGTATCACCATACCCTTGGTGTTTTCTTCTTAACCGTTGGGCGTATTTTGGCCCAAACTTATTGCACCACAGCCGAATAGCTTCATAGCTCACCTCGATGCCACGATGTGACAGCAAATCTTCAATATCGCGATGACTGAGGTTGAAGCGGTGATAGAGCCATACGGCATATTGAATGATTTCTGGCGGGAATCGATGGCGCTTGTATAATTTTGGTTGAGTCATGGGCCGAATACTGGCAGATTGGGAGTTAACTTGTCAGCAACGTTTTCTGCCTTATACGCTTCATGATCTGGGTCTTTCAACTTACCGTCTTCATAAGGTTGTTCGTGCCAATCGCTAGGTAATTCTTCCAGAGGGTTAATGCTAAAAAAGGTAAGCTCTGTTCCCCTTCCATAAGTTAGCATCTGGTCAACGTAATCCTTTGGTAATCTACCTGCCTCCAACTCTTCATTAAATTTCTCTTGAAACTTCTTGCCGTACCACTGTTCCATGAAAGTTCCGAAAGACTCTGAGGTGTGCAAGAAGATACTATTTACTAACCATGCCGCTTGATTCAAAGGCCATTCTTTACGAGTTATAAACTCTGCGTAAAGGTCTTCTGGTTTTACAAGCATTAGCTTGCTTTCCCAAATGCGTAGATATTTGCTGTGGGCAGAGAGACACCAGTCATCGCATACTTAGACCAAGCGGTAAGTAGTTCCTTTCTTTGAGGAAAGAGTTGCTCACGTTTGTATGCTTCACGAGTTGAGTCAGTGTTAACGTGCTTCAGTGAAAGCTCTGAGACATCATCATTAACACCATGAGCCTGACACCACCCGCCAAAGGTTGCCCTGAATCCATGTGCTACGCCTTCAAATCCTAACGCTGCGTTGATATTGCTACCAAAGTAAGCATCTGGGATTTCGGCTTTGTCCGACTTTGAGAATATGCGGCCACGTTGGCTCTTATAACTGGGCTGCGCTTTCAAGAGCTTTATAGCGTGAGAAGTCAGAGGTACATACCAAGTCTTATCACTCTTCCGCTTGTCATCACCTTTCACGGCTGACGGTTTTATATTCCAAATCTTTGTTTCTAAGTCGATGTCTGACCACTCCACTAGCCTCGCCTCTCCCATCCTAGCTACCGTATGGATCGCGAACGCTAAACAGTCCGCTTCATGTTTACTGCCTTTAGGTTTGTTGTAATCACCTAAGGCCGTCATAAAGTTAGGCAATTCTTTCCATGATAAAGACGGTTGTTTCTTTGGAGGAGCGATCAGTTTATGGTCTGGAAACTCATCGGCTAAAGATAGGTTGTTATGCCAGATAGCCGGATTAACTTGGTTTGTGCGCTTACCACTAATGATGGCTTGCTGAATGATCTTCTCGCAGTGGTTCGCGACCCTGATAGCTGTGTGCGGTATGCGCGTGTAATAGTTACTCAACATATCTATTAGATGATGCACCTCGATTTCTTCCACTAGCAGATTGCCAATGTAAGGAATCACATAACTATCTAATTGGTTACGGAGTCTTTGGGTTTGCTTAGCAGTTTTAAACTCCTGACTACGCTTTACCACATACTTAGCGGCAGCTTGTTTGAAAGTCAGTTCTTTAGACTGTTCAGCCTTTAACTGGGCTAACGCTGAAGCCTTTGCTTTGACAGGGTCTATACCGTTCTTAATATCCTCTTTTAAGGCTCTAGCAGCCTCTCTAGCGTTTTTGGTAGGTGTATTTGGATAGTTACCTAAGCCGATCCATCTGCGCTTATTGCCGATCATAGCCCGAAATAACCAAGTCTTCGCTCCAACGTCCTTAGAGCCGCTAGGCGGAAGGCATTGCAAATAAAGACCTGTGATACCTCCAACAGGATGAACAGCCTTATACGGCTCCCCAGAGGAGTTGTGAGTGTGCTTTAGTCTGCGGATAGAAACCTCAGACAATTCTTTTGCAATCTTTGGCATACACCTACCATCCCACCTACCATAAAATATAGTATTGCAGCTTACGGTAGAGGACAGGATATTACAACAGGGTGCATATTCTGTGGTTCTTAGAGGGTATTCGCAACCGTGATCGGACAGAGGGTTACATAAATTTGGTGCCGAAGGCCGGACTTGAACCGGCACGACCAGAGGTCACTACCCCCTCAAGGTAGCGTGTCTACCAATTTCACCACTTCGGCTAATTCTTATCTATCCTAGTTATCGTTGCCAGGCAGGCTGGGCACGTCGTCAGCACTGGATGTTGGCGCAGGCGCCACATCTAGTTGAGGCACATCAGACACAGGTGTTGAGATCTCCTGCAACAGCTCTTCATTTACCAGTGGCGAGTTTGCGGCACCGCCCAGTGAAGACTGATTCTTGGCAAACACAGCCAGAGAGAGGCTGGTAATAAAAAATATCGTGGCGCCGATAGTCGTAGCCCGCACCAAGAAATTACCGCTGCCTGAGGCGCCAAATACAGTTTGCGAGGCGCCCGCACCAAAAGAAGCTCCGGCGTCTGCGCCTTTGCCCTGCTGCAAGAGAACCAGGCCTATTATCGCGATGGCTACAATTACGTGAACTACAACTACTATCGTCTGCATGATCGTTAATCCGCACTTTTACAAATGGATATAAACTCTTCAGCCTTTAAAGAGGCCCCACCAACCAGACCACCGTCAATATCGGTCTGGTCAAACAACTCTGTCGCACTGGAGGCCTTGACACTGCCACCGTATAAAATTCTTACGCCTGCCGCGATAGTCGAGTTCGACTTCGCAATATGTTCTCGAAGCACCCTATGAATGCCCTGCGCCTGCTCCGGGCTTGCAGTCTTTCCCGTGCCGATTGCCCAAATAGGCTCGTAGGCAATAACAGCCGATTGTAACGCCTCGACACCTGCCGCGGCTATTACCGCATCTAGCTGACTTAGCACGACTTCTTCGCTTGAGCCCTGCTCTCTTTGCTGCAGCGACTCCCCTACACAGAGGATGGGAAGCAAACCACCCTCTTGCGCTGCCTGAAATTTCACAGCCACTGCTTGATCTGTTTCAGCGAATATCTCGCGTCTTTCGGAGTGCCCTACAATAACGTAGGTGACGCCATAATCCGCCAACATAGGTGCTGAAACCTCACCGGTAAAAGCGCCTTGCTCCTGGGGATACAGATTCTGCGCCGCCAGCTTGGGGTGTTCAGCCCCCACCTGCTGGCTTAATTGCGCCGCCAAGCCCAGATGCAGAAACGTCGGCGCTACAGCTATCTCGACGTCATTCAAGCCAGCGGTACCGGCGGCTACATCCTCGATCAACTGTCGCACCTGCGTGCGCGAGCCATGCATCTTCCAGTTTCCGACAACCAATTTTTGACGCATGCTTACAAATCCAGAAGAGCGAACCTTTGAGCTAATCTAAAACAGCCCGCCAAAACGGGCGCCAATACTAACTAAGATACAAGGGTCTTGCAACACGGCAAGCATCTCTTAGGTCGCCGCACCCACTTCTTTTCCAACGACTTCCGCCAGTTCTTCGGCGAGCATGAGCACCTCGGCGGCATCCTCCCCCTCTACCATCACTCGTATCACGGGCTCGGTACCCGATGGTCGCAATAGCACGCGCCCCTTAGAACCCAGTTTAGCCTCTACGCTTGATACGGCCTGCTGCACTTTCTTGCTGGCCGAAACATCAGCAGATTCAGCGATGCGTACGTTAATCATGGACTGCGGGTACTTGTTTATCTTACTGACCAGTTCTGCCAGAGAACTCTGACTACTCGAAATTGCGGACAGGGCCTGAAGCGCAGAGACGATGCCGTCACCGGTTGTTGTCTTGTCCAGGCAGATTATGTGCCCGGAGGATTCTCCGCCAACGCTCCAGCCGCGCTTGAGCAACTCCTGCATGACGTAACGATCTCCAACTGCACTTCTGGCAAAGGGAATATCCAGAGCGTCTAGCGCCTGTTCCACGCCCAAATTGCTCATCGACGTGCCCACCACGCCGCCAAAATCAATATTCTGGCGCCGCCTGTCGCGCGCGATGATGTAGAGTATTTCATCGCCATCCACAATATTGCCAAGATGATCAACCATGACCACACGGTCACCGTCGCCATCGAACGCAATGCCCAGATTAGCCTGTTCTTGCAGCACGGCTTCGACCAGTTTCTCTGGCGATGTTGAGCCGCTATTTTCATTGATATTCAGGCCGTCCGGACTAACTCCAATAGAAGTCACCGAGGCACCGAGCTCCTCAAAAACACTAGGCGCGATGTGATAGGTGGAGCCATGGGCACAGTCGAGAACAATCTTAAGCCCATTGAATTTTAGGCCAGAGTCAACCCGGCTTTTACAGAATTCGATATACCTGCCAGCCGCATCGGGAACTCGAGAGGCCTTGCCCAGTGATCTCGGGTGCACGGTTGAGATGGTTTTTGCTAGCTGCTCTTCGATAGCTAATTCGATCTCATCGGCTAGCTTGCTGCCATCGCCCGAGAAGAACTTAATGCCGTTATCCTGAAAGGAATTGTGGGAGGCGCTGATAACAATGCCAGCCTGGGCTCGCAGCGTTCGAGTCAGGTAGGCGATGGCAGGCGTGGGCATTGGCCCCAATAGATTGATATCGACCCCTGCCGCCGTTACCCCGGCCTCTAGCGCCGCCTCAAACATATAGCCGGATATACGTGTGTCCTTGCCAATGAGAATCTTGTTACGCGCCCCACCTTTCTTCGCGAACACGGTGCCTGCCGCCCAGCCAAGTTTCAACATGAAATCTGGAGTTATTGGCGCAGTACCTACGGCACCGCGTATGCCATCGGTACCAAAATATTGTTTTGTTTTTTTGGTCATATCGAAATTTACTCGGCGCTTGAATATGACAAGTTTACTCTAATTGCATCCATGGTGGCAGCAACATCGTGAGTGCGGATTATTCTCGCTCCCGAGGCGAGCGCAAGCGTGGTTGCAGCGATGGAGCCTGCCAATCTCTGCTCAACCGGCCGCGCTACAACCTCACCAATCATGGACTTACGCGACAGGCCCACTAGCAGAGGTATCTCCAGCTGAGAAAAATACCCAAGGTTTTTTAATAGCTGATAATTGTGTTGCACAGTCTTGCCGAAGCCGAAGCCGGGGTCGATCAACAGACGGTCCTGCTCTATTCCGCATTCCAGAGAATACGCAACTCGGGATTTCAGGAAATCGAATACCTCGAGCACTACACTGCCATAGGAGGGAGTTTTCTGCATAGTGCTAGGCGCACCCTGCATATGCATCAAGCAGACAGCCGCCTTAGTCGAAGCTAGCAGTTCTGCCGCTCCGGGTATCGCCAGTGCGCGAATATCGTTAATCAGTTGAGCACCGCTGTCCAGAGCTTCTTTCATTACCACAGGTGAGCTCGTGTCGATCGAGACACAAACATCCAGGCTCGCACTAATTGCAGCTATTAGGGGAATGACTCGATCGAGCTCTTCCTGCTCGCTAACCGTCGCCGCTCCAGGACGAGTGGACTCTCCGCCCACATCGACAAAGGTAGCGCCTTCGGCAACCATGGTCTCGGCGCGAAATAGAGCCTTGTCGATATCTAGTTGAAAGGAGGTGGTGCCCGATCTTTGCAGCTCGGCACCATCGGAGAAAGAGTCAGGTGTAGCATTTATGATGCCCATGCAAACAGGAATAGACAGATCAATCTGTCTATCTCCTGCTGTAAGGCAATCAATCACGGTTAAGAACTATCTTTAAGACTAATGTTCGCTGGCAGGGCCACCGATTTTTCCAGACTTACCAAGATCTTCATTCTTCACTTCGGTAGCGCTGGATCCACCACTATCCGAATTGCTGGAATCGGTATCCGACCAATCGGCGGGCGGTCTAGGCTTCTCACCATTCATGATGTCGTCTATCTGATCGGAATCGATAGTCTCATATTCCATCAGGGCGTCTTTCATCATCTCCAGTTTTTCACGATTATCTTCGAGAATCTTCTCAGCCCTGCCGTAGCATTCATCGATAATCTTCCGTACTTCAGTATCGATAGAGATCGCCGTATTACCCGAAAAGGACTTCGACTGCGAGGCTGCCGAGCGACCCAGAAATACCTCACCTTCATCTTCTGAATACAGAAGCGGGCCTAACTCTTCGGATAGACCCCATTTAGTCACCATATTGCGAGCCATCTCAGTTGCTCGCTGAATATCGTTCGAGGCACCAGTCGTCACGCCGTCTTTACCCAACGTCATCTCTTCCGCTATGCGCCCACCATAGAGGCTGCAAATCTGACTTAAGATAGTTTGACGGCTCAGGCTGTAGCGATCTTCCTCAGGCAGGAACATCGTCACACCTAAGGCTCGACCACGGGGAATGATGCTGACTTTATAGACAGGGTCATGATCTGGAACTAAACGGCCAACGATCGCATGCCCCGACTCGTGGTAAGCCGTGTTCATCCTTTCTTTCTCAGACATTACCATCGATTTGCGCTCGGCGCCCATCATGATCTTGTCTTTTGCTTTCTCAAATTCTTCCATAGTGACCAGGCGCTTGCCTGCTCTGGCAGAAAACAGCGCTGCCTCGTTAACCAGGTTAGCCAGATCCGCACCGGAAAAGCCTGGTGTGCCACGCGCGATCACACTCGCTCTTACGTTGTCATCTATAGGTACCTTTCGCATATGCACCTTTAGAATTTGTTCACGACCACGGATATCAGGCAAGCCAACAACAACTTGACGATCGAATCGACCTGGGCGCAATAGTGCCGGGTCTAACACGTCAGGTCTATTTGTCGCCGCAACAACTATCACGCCGTCATTACCTTCGAAACCATCCATCTCAACGAGTAGCTGGTTAAGCGTCTGCTCGCGCTCGTCGTGCCCACCACCTAATCCGGCACCACGATGGCGACCTACCGCGTCTATCTCATCGATGAAAATAATACAGGGTGCCTGTTTCTTCGCTTGCTCAAACATATCTCGGACACGGGAAGCACCCACACCCACAAACATCTCTACGAAGTCTGAACCTGAAATCGAGAAGAAAGGAACCTTCGCCTCACCGGCGATAGCCTTGGCTAGCAATGTCTTACCCGTACCGGGCTGACCTACCATCAACACACCGCGAGGGATTCGGCCGCCCAAGCGCTGGAACTTATCTGGCTCGCGCAGGAATTCCACTAACTCCTGCACATCCTCTTTCGCTTCGTCGACACCCGCCACATCTGCGAAGGTGACTTTGATCTGGTCTTCGCCCAATAGCTTGGCCTTGCTCTTGCCAAAAGACATTGGGCCACCTTTGCCGCCAGCTCCACCTCCCTGCATCTGTCGCATAAAAAATAGAAAAAGCGCGACAATTATCAATATCGGAAAGATAGAAAGGAGTAAATCAGTCCATATGCTACGCTGTTCAGGCTCGTTAGCCGTGACGTCGACATCATTCTCAAACAGGTCGTTCAGCAGTTGATCATCGCCGATTAGTGGCATGACCGAACGGAATTGGGTGTTGTCACTGCGAACTCCAGTGATATTGATTCCTGCGAGCTCGACGCGTTGAACCCTGCCCGATCGAACTTCTCGGATGAATTCGGAGTAGTTAATTGTATCTTCTCGCGGTTCCTGACTGATGTTCTGGAAAACCGTGAGTAGCACTCCGGCAATAATCATCCACAAAATCAGGTTTTTTGCCATATCATTCAAGGGTTTATCCCCCAGTGGTTATAGAAAAATAGTGATGAAGCACCTGCTGGCGATCGATTAGGAAGGGCTCATCTTCTAGCCCAATTCTAATGAACGCGCAGAATAATGCACGTCAATTCAGTTTAAGCCCCGAAAACCGGAGGCCAATAGATAAATTTCGCTCGATCTCGCCCTGGAGGCCTTGGGTTTCCTGACCTTCAAGCTTGTGAAGCTACTCTTCAGCTGCTTTTGCAGCTCCTCATAACCCTCACCATGAAAAACCTTAACGAGGAACCTTCCCTCAGGCTTCAGGACAGTCCTGGTGAGATCTAGAGCCAGTTCAGCAAGATACATAACTTGGGGGATGTCGATATCCCTCATACCACTCATATTGGGTGCCATATCCGAGATTACAAGGTCTGCACGCTCATCTTTGAGTAGTTTGATAAGGCTATCCAATACCGCCTGCTCGGTGAAATCACCCTGCAAGAATTCGACATCCGGCAATGAGTCAATCGGCAAGATATCACTCGCTATCACCTGCCCCTTATCGCCCACCAGGTTCGCCGCCACCTGCGACCAACCACCGGGAGCGGCACCTAGATCCACAACAGTCATCCCTCTTTTGATCAGCCGGTCCTGCTCCTGAATTTCCAGCAGCTTAAAGCTAGCCCGGGAGCGATAGCCCTCCTCCTGAGCACGGCGCACATAGACATCGTCAAAATGCTCTTTTAACCATTGCTTGCTAGTTTTTGATCGCGCCATCACCGAAAGCCTACTATGACCCGCCTATGACAGGCAGTGCCCTTTTGACGTTTATTAATTACCTGTGTTCAGCTAGAATCCGCTTCCCTCTTGAAAAGCAGCTAATCGTAGCGGCTACTGAAATTTTTTAGCACTAGTCAGGGTACTAACATGGCACTAAGTAACGCAGTCAAGAAGCAATTCCGAGCCATTGGGCACAATTTACACCCAATCGTTTCAATCGCCCAAAAAGGCTTGAGCGAAAACATCAAGCTGGAACTGGCCCGCGCCCTGAGCGATCACGAACTCATCAAGATTAAACTCCTGGCCGAGGACCGAACCGCCAAGAAGGAACTTACCGAGACTATCTGCAAGGATTTTCAAGCCGAGTGTGTGCAAAGCATCGGACACACGGTTCTACTGTATAGAAGGGCAAAGAAACACGAAGGCCGGCTATCCAATATCAAACGCAAGCCTAGCTAAACCAACCTAGCTGGCAAAAAAGCGGCTACTTATGCTCAACCTGAGCAATTTCGTATTCGATATCCCCTGCAGGCGCATTCACTACAATCTCATCACCTTCCTGCTTGCCCATGATCGCACGTGCAATAGGAGAGCTAACCGATATCTTTCCCTTGGGAACATCCGCTTCGTCTTCGCCGACAATCTGGTAGATTACCGTCTTATCCGTTTCCAGATTAACCAGAGTAACCGTCGTACCAAAAATAACCCTGCCGGTAGGCTCGATCTTGGTTACGTCGATTACCTGCGCGTCGGCTAACTTGCCTTCAATTTCTGCCACTCGACCTTCGCAAAAGCTCTGCTGTTCACGCGCCGCATGATATTCAGCATTCTCTTTCAGGTCGCCATGCTCCCTAGCCTCGGCTATAGCCTTGGTAATCTTCGGGCGCTGCACTGATTTCAATTCATTCAGCTCTTCGCGTAATCGCTCAGAACCTTCGACTGTCATTGGTACTCTAGGCATAATTTTTCCATTTTCGATTTTTCACGCCAGAAATAAAGTGAATCAATAGAAGCGGCCAATTCGGCAGTTTTAAAAACAGCCGATGCCAAATCTCATTGCTTCAGTCTAATTCAGTGCAGCGTGAAGATCTTGAATTGTATATACAGACATATTGCCACCGAAGGCTAGCGCTTCGCAAACAGCCAATGCGCCAGCAACGGTCGTTGTGCAAAACACATCATGTAGCAAGGCGGTACGCCTGATGATAGAGGAGTCTGATATCGCCTGCTTTCCCTCAGTCGTGTTGACGATCAACTGTATCTCGTCATTTTTTAACATATCGACTATATGAGGTCTACCCTCGGCAACTTTATTCACACCCATGACTTCCAGGCCGGCCTCTTCGATAACAGCTGCAGTGCCATGGGTGGCAACGATAGAATAGCCTAAGCCAAGAAGCTTCTCGGCCACCTCGGCGATGTGGGGCTTATCCGCATCGCGCACGCTCAGGAAGGCATTACCCTTTATCTCAAAGGTTTCGCCAGCGCCCATCTGCGCCTTCGCGTAGGCCTCGGCAAAAGTAACTCCAACGCCCATAACTTCGCCGGTAGATTTCATTTCCGGCCCTAGTATGGGATCAACACCTGGGAACTTGTTAAAAGGGAAGATAGCCTCTTTCACCGCAAATGTTTTAGGTATTATTTCTTTGGTAAAACCCTGCTCTTTCAGCGTGGTGCCGACCATGCAACGCGCAGCCACTTTTGCAAGCGACCGCCCGATGCATTTTGAAACGAACGGTACGGTACGCGACGCTCGAGGATTCACCTCGATGATATAGATTTTTCCATCCTGATAAGCGAGCTGAGTGTTCATCAAGCCGATCACGCCCAGCTCCAAAGCTAACGCACTCACCTGCTTGCGAATCTCATCCTGCACATCCATTGGCAGGTTATAAGGAGGCAGCGAACACGCAGAGTCGCCGGAATGTATTCCGGCCTGCTCTATATGCTGCATGATTGCGCCGACTACAACCTGTTCGCCGTCGCATACCAGGTCAACGTCGATCTCTATCGCCGCACTCAGGAAGTAATCCAACAACACCGGGCTCTCGTTAGACACCTTAACCGCATCATGCATGTAACGATCCAGCTCTTCCTCGTTATACACAATCTCCATGGCCCGCCCACCCAGAACATAGGAGGGACGTACGACCAGAGGATAAGTAATCTTCTGCGCCGCCTCGATACTTTCTTCGACGCTGCGCACCGTGCTATTTGGTGGCTGTTTCAAGCCCAGCTTCTCGATCAATTGCTGGAAACGCTCGCGGTCCTCTGCCCTATCGATGGCATCGGGACTGGTTCCTATCACAGGCACGCCGGCCTCCTCCAAACGCTTTACCAGATTCAGCGGGGTCTGCCCGCCAAACTGGACGATAACGCCCTTAGGCTTCTCAAGCTGTACGACTTCGATTACGTCTTCGAATGTCAGTGGCTCGAAGTACAGGCGATCAGAGATATTGTAATCAGTAGATACTGTCTCCGGATTGCAATTGACCATGATGGTCTCGTAGCCGTCTTCGCGCATGGCGAGTGCAGCATGCACACAACAATAATCGAACTCTATGCCCTGCCCAATTCGGTTAGGCCCTCCGCCCAACACCATTATCTTATCTCTATCGGAAGGCGCGGCTTCGCACTCCTCCTCATAGGTCGAATACATGTAGGCTGTCGAGGAAACAAACTCAGCAGCACAGGTGTCTACCCGCTTATAGACTGGCCGAACTCCCAGCTCATGCCGCTTATGCTGTACCGATAATTCCGGCACTTCCAAAATCTGGCTCATGCGCTTGTCAGAGAAACCCTTGCGTTTGAGCTTACGCATCATATCTTTATCTATATCTTGCAGTGTCTTCTCGGCGAGCATCTTCTCGTCTTTGATAAGATCTTCGATCTGCACCAGAAACCAGTTATCGATACCGGTTAGATCGTGCACCGTATCGAGTGGCCAGCCCGCTCGGAAGGCATCCGCGACATACCAGATTCGCTCCGCACCCGGCTCGGTTAACTCTCTGGTTAGAATAGCCTTTGCGTCACTAAGCTTGAGATTAAGCACTGGATCGAAACCGCACATGCCGACTTCGAGTCCACGCAGCGCCTTATTCAAGGATTCCTGGAAGGTTCGTCCGATTGCCATGACCTCACCCACTGACTTCATCTGTGTGGTAAGGCGATCGTTCGCTTCTGGAAATTTTTCGAAGGTAAAGCGTGGAATCTTGGTAACGACGTAGTCAATAGATGGCTCAAAGGACGCCGGTGTTGCGCCACCGGTAATCTCGTTACGCAATTCATCGAGCGTAAATCCAATTGCCAGCTTCGCTGCCACTCTGGCAATCGGAAAGCCTGTCGCCTTGGAGGCGAGTGCCGATGAACGAGAGACACGCGGATTCATCTCGATGATTACCAGCCTGCCATTTTCCGGGCTTATACCAAACTGCACATTTGAACCGCCGGTCTCGACACCAATCTCGCGCAGGACGGCGAGCGATGCATTACGAAGAATCTGGTATTCCTTGTCGGTGAGGGTCTGCGCGGGGGCGACGGTTATTGAATCACCGGTGTGCACACCCATAGCGTCGAAGTTCTCGATAGCACAGACGATGATGCAGTTATCGTTCTTGTCGCGAACGACTTCCAGCTCGTATTCTTTCCAGCCAATGAGTGACTCATCGATTAGCAGTTCACTAGTAGGCGAAAGCGCCAAGCCGCGCTGACAGACTTCGTCAAACTCTTCCTTGTTGTAGGCAATTCCCCCTCCAGTTCCGCCCATGGTAAATGACGGCCTGATAATGCAGGGAAAACCAACCTTCTCTAAAGCCTCGTACGCCTGTTCCATATTATGCGCTATACCGTGCTGCGGCGTTTCCAAGCCAATCTTTTGCATAGCCTGATCAAAAAGCTCACGGTCTTCAGCCTTATCTATCGCCTCGCAATTTGCACCGATCAACTCAACATTGTATTTTTCCAGGACGCCATGTCGATTAAGGTCCAGCGCACAGTTGAGGGCTGTCTGCCCCCCCATGGTTGGCAGGATGGCATCGGGCTTTTCCTTCGCTATGATCTTTTCAACCATGCGCCAGTTGATGGGCTCAATATAGGTCGCATCAGCCATAACTGGATCAGTCATGATGGTCGCAGGATTAGAATTCACCAATATGACTCGAAGGCCTTCTTCCTTCAGAGCCTGACAAGCCTGCGCGCCCGAGTAGTCGAATTCACAAGCCTGGCCAATCACTATCGGGCCCGCTCCGATTATTAGTACACTTTTTATATCGTTTCTTCGTGGCATAGTCTCGTTGTCTGTACCTTGCTGGTTAAATCTGCTGTGTTCAATGTCTACGCTTTCTTGCTAAACATTTCCTGTAAAAAACATCCTAGCCCTTAGCTCTGATTGGCCATCAGGTCAATAAAATGATCGAACAGTGGGGCCACATCATGGGGGCCGGGACTCGCCTCTGGATGTCCCTGGAATCCGAATGCCGGTATATCCGTGCGCTCAATACCCTGCAGCGAGCCATCGAATAAAGATTTGTGCGTGGCTGCCAAGTTTTCAGGCAGGGTTGTTTCGTCAACTGCAAAGCCATGATTCTGGCTGGTAATAAGCACAGTTCCATCCTTTAGGTTCTGTACCGGATGATTCGCACCATGATGACCCAAGGACATCTTCACCGTCTTGGCACCACAGGCCAAAGCCATCAGCTGACAACCCAGGCAGATGCCAAAAAGAGGAATACCCTGTTTTAGAAATTCAGCTATTGCTTCTATAGCGTAGTCACAGGGTTCCGGGTCACCCGGGCCGTTGGAAAGAAAAATACCATGGGGCTTCATGGCGAGTACTTCAGCAGCCGGGGTTTCTGCAGGTACCACGGTAACCTCACAGTCCCGATCTACCAGCATGCGCAAAATATTATTCTTCACACCAAAGTCGTAGGCGACGACCTTGAAGCGGTTATCCGATTCAACCTTATATCCAGACTCGAGATCCCAAACGCCTCCCTGCCAGGTATAGCTATCTTTAACGCTGACCTCTCTAGCCAGGTCCATCCCCTTCAAGCCAGGGAATTCCTTAGCCAGACGCAGTGCCTCTGCCTCGCCACCTGCTTCTAGGGCAGCGCCGGATAGCAGACAGCCATTGAGGGCGCCCTTGTCACGCAGTAATCGAGTGAGGCGCCTAGTGTCTATCTCGGCAATGGCAATAACATTTCTGGCCTGCAGAAACTCATCCAGGGATTGCTCATTACGCCAGTTGCTTGCCAGCAAGGGTAGATCACGAATAACCAATCCGGATGCCCATACCTGTTTCGATTCGTTATCTTCTTCATTGGTACCGGTATTACCGATGTGGGGATAGGTGAGAGTGACAATCTGTTTGGCATAGGAAGGGTCGGTAAGAATTTCCTGATAGCCTGACATAGATGTATTGAAAACCACTTCACCACTGGAACTGCCTTGGGCTCCAATTGCGACGCCTGTAAATAGGCTTCCGTCTTCTAACGCGAGTACAGCTGATCCAGCCACTTTTACTCCTAAACTATTCTCAGTATTCTATGAATTTCAGGCGAAAAAAAGCGGAATGAAGAATCTCTTCACTCCGCATTTTTGATAATTCGCTAGGGTTACAGTATCCAACATACTGAGAGAGTATTTTATAGATACTAGGCCTATCTTGTCTATGCTGAACTGAATGAAAATGCGCAAAGATGAAAAATAAATAAGGCCCCGCCGTTTGCGAACTACAGCTCCAACACATCCCGCATCGAATATAACCCGTTCTCCTGCGCGACTATCCACTGAGCCCCACGTACTGCACCGCTAGCGAATGTCATGCGACTGCGGGCTTTGTGGGTTATCTCTACCCGCTCGCCCAGGCTCGCGAAGGTGACGGTATGGTCTCCCACAATATCGCCAGCTCTAATTGTTGAGAAGCCTATGGTCTTTCGATCCCTCTCTTCGCTGACTCCCTCTCTGCCATAGACAGCACATTCCTCTAGATCTCTACCCAGTGTCTCGGCGATAACAGATCCCATCTTCAGGGCTGTACCCGAAGGCGCATCTTTCTTGAAGCGATGGTGGGCCTCGGTGATTTCTATATCCACATCGTCGCCCAAGACTCGAGCCGCATCCTCTAATAATTTGAGGCACAAGTTGACACCCACGCTCATGTTCGGCGCAACCAGGATAGGAATATCGGCGGCGGCCGCTTGCAGGGACTGCTCCTGATCAACGGAAAGGCCCGTTGTCCCTATCACCATGGCCTTGTTATTCGCACGACAGTAAACGAGGTGATCCATAGTTGCCTCAGGAGAGGTGAAGTCGACCAGTACGTCAAAATCAGGGCCTTCCTGATCTAGCCCGACAACGGTCTTTACACCCAGCGCCGCTCCGACCGAGAGAAGACCAATATCAACACCCAGCGCAGGATCGTCTGCAAGCACCGTAGCAACAGACACACACATCGTGCTGTTGTTTTGATGAACAGCCTCAACCAGAGTACGACCCATACGGCCCGCTGCACCAACTATAGCGACTTTTAACATAATAAGACCCAGAATTTGAGAACGGCATGCAGTATACAGCGGCTCTCGCCCAAGCTAAACCTCGAGGAGCAGGGCGACATGATACCTGGAAGCGAGAGAGACGAAGACCTGAATCAATACGCTTCACAGTTCGCGGAAAATAGTGAGTGGCTAATCTTGCCACTCTATAAACCTCTGCTTCTTAAAACTGTTCCGCGTCCATCGCCATTAGCGTTTCCGCGCCACTCGCAATTTCAGCCAACAAGGACTCCCCTCGCGGCAATAACCTTTGCATAAAGAACTGACCTATTTTGACTAGGGAGTCAGCATAGCTCGCATCAAAGCCAGCTGAGCTATTACCCCCATTGACTGCCGCCAATATACGCGCCCACATGAAGCAATAGAGCGTAAGGCCCATTAGCTCCATATAGCTATAGGAGGCCGCACCAATCTCGTTCGGATCTTCACTACTCCGGGCCAGCACTATGGAGGTCGCTTCTGCCAGACGATCGCGGCACGTCTGGAGTGCATCCAGATACGGCTTCATCGACTGCGCATCGACCTGACTGGCAACGAATTCATCGATCTCGCCGGAAAGGATATCGAGTAACTCCCCTTTTGCGCGCACGGTCTTGCGACCCATAAGGTCAAGCGCCTGCACCCCATTCGCACCTTCGTAAATCTGAGCGATTCGTGCATCGCGAACATTCTGCTCCAGACCCCACTCGGCCACATAGCCGTGACCACCCAACACCTGCTGACCCAACACACAGGCTTCGAAACCACGGTCGGTGCAATAGGCTTTCTGTACGGGTATAAGTAGTGCCACCAATTTTTCGGCCTTAGCTCGCTGGGTCGCATCGGGGTGAAAGCGAGAGATGTCTAATTGACTCGCCGCATACAGTGACAAGGCTCGCCCTCCCAGAATATTGGCCCGCATCGTCAACAGCATTCTTCGCACATCGGGATGCACCAGGATCGGATCAGCATTCTGATCAGGTTGCTGCGGCCCCGCGGCAGCTCTACCCTGCACTCTCTCCTTCGCATACTCTGCCGCAATCTGATACGAGCTATCAGCCAGGCCGTTACCCTGCAGGCCCATCGATAAACGCTCATAGTTCATCATGGTAAACATATGCGCGAGGCCGTTATTCGCTTCGCCGACCAGATAGCCCAGCGCCGAGTCAAAATTCATGACGCAGGTTGCCGATGCCTTTATGCCCATCTTGTGCTCGATCGAACCACAGGCAACACCGTTGCGTATGCCGTTTAATTCTCCCGCGTCATCGACTTGAAACTTCGGCACCAGGAACAGAGAGATGCCTCTAGGGCCAGGGGGAGCGTCAGGGAGTTTGGCCAACACCAGGTGAATAATATTCTCGGTGAGATCATGCTCTCCGGCGGTAATAAAAATTTTCGTTCCCGTAATTAAATAACTACCATCCGCCTGCGCTACTGCCTTGCTCTTTATCATGCCGAGATCAGTACCCGCGTGGGGCTCTGTGAGACACATGGTACCGGTCCATGTGCCCGCATACATCTTGGGCAGGTAGCGATTCTTTAACTCATCGCTGCCGTGGCTGCTCAGGGTCAAGGTCGCGCCCGTATTGAGAATCGTGTACAGGGCGAAAGATGAATTTGCGGCAAACGACATTTCCTCGATTACCGCAGATAACATTTTAGGCATGCCCTGCCCACCGTAATTCACATCGCCAGTGAGGCTAGACCAGCCGCCTTCGGCATAGGCCTTGTAGGCCTCTTTAAAACCTTTGGGAGTAGTAACGGTACCGTCGACAAAATGACAGGATTCCTGATCGCCGCTTTGATTTATGGGGGCGAGCAAACCTTCCGCTATCTTTCCTGCCTCCTCCACGATGGCAGAAATCAAATCGTCCGTAACCTCTGCCGTGTCGGGCATGCTTGCAAACACCTGGCCCACATCGAATACATCGTTTAGTAGAAACTGAATATCTTTTAACGGAGCTCTATAAGCGGCCATTTCTTTGTTCCCCAACAAATTTCAAATATCGAGGCGTGATTATAGGGGAAGCGGCGCACAACAGGTACTGCACAATTGAGCACAAATGCGGGGTTCCTGGTCACGCCGTCTAAACTAAGACATAGAGTGAAGTCGAAATCGGAAAGCAGAAATGTTCAGTAAGCTACTGCAGACACTACGCTGCGCCCTTCCTGCCGCCTGTATCGTCTGCCAGCAAGCATCAGGGCGAGATTACAGTCTCTGCGAAGACTGCGAACTCGCACTGCCTAAACTTGGCGAATGCTGCCAACGCTGTGGAGTAGAACTGAAGGGCAGACTAAGCTACGAATCTCTCTGCAGCAGCTGTCTGCTATCTGCACCGACATTCGATAGCTGTAGGGCCGCATTCCCTTATGCCTCGCCAATCAACAAATTAGTCGGTAGTTTTAAATTTTCGGCGCGCTTTGATATCGGTTACTCTCTTTCGCGGGTCTTATCCAAAGCGTTCAATACACACTATAGTGGCACCGGCAAACCGCAGCTACTCCTGCCGGTACCGCTGCATACAAAGCGATTACGAACCCGGGGGTTCAATCAGAGCAATGAAATTTGCAGGGTGCTTTCGAGTCACTGTGGGGTCACCACCGCCTATTCGGTTCTAAAGAAAATTCGCAGCACTAAAGCGCAGACCTCCATGAACTCGGCCGACGCCAGAAAATCGAACCTGCGCGGTGCCTTCGCTCTTTCCCCTGCGGAGGCACTAAAGGATATTTCTCACATCGCCCTGGTCGATGATGTAGATAACACTATGGCGACTAGTGAGGCGATCTCAAGACTGATAAGCGCCCAGCAGGACTGCCAAATAGACGTGTGGTGTCTTGCCCGCGCCAGCCGCTAGGGCTGACAGGACAGGAAAAGCCCTTGTTTTATAGGGCAGAAACTGCATGAGGGATCGATTTGTGATTTGGGACACAGCACACGAGACGCCAAAGCCTATAATTGGCACATTACGGCATGACTCTCCTCAGCTGTCTATTCCGGGCTGAACATTCCGTATTTTATTATTATTTAGAGCAGACTTAACCCCGATTCTTGTCGGGGTTTTTTTTGGCCAAAAAAATACTCAAGACAAGATTTACTCATCTGTTGCGAGGTTTAACAGGAAAGGAAGAAGGGTCTTACTTAGAACTGATACTTTATGGAGCCGTAGGCCACGCGGCCATTCTGATCGAGAATGCGGGTAGTCGAATTTAGAATCTGCGCCGTCTTCTCATCGAATATATTGCGAATACCGAAGGTGATAATGGCCCTATCTTTCGAGCCAGTTTTAACGCTATAGCCGTATTCCAAATCGTAGGTGGTGATGTCGTCGACTAGCTCGTTAATTTCATCCATGTTCAATTCACTAATATCTTTGAATGAATCGAAGTAGTTGGTAATGGCGCTAGCCGTGTGATTACCGAACTGCCAACTCAGCATCAGGCTGCTCTGCAATTCCGGGCTGACCAGCATCTCATCCATATCTGACAGTTCAGGTGTAGCGAAGTCTAAAAGCGCACCCTTATTCTCAAATTCCTGAACATAGGTAGTTGTTGAGCTAAGCGTAAACTGACCGAAGCGGTTCGTATCCCAAACGTAGGAGGCACCCAAGTCAAATCCATTAGTATCGACATTACTACCCAAAAGCGGATTGTCGACATTGAATTCATTAATCGTGGAATCATCCAGATAGAGGTTTGAGAGTCCACCCTGCCAATTGTTAGCAGTGCCAACTGCCGGTGCCTCATAAATTTGAAGACTCCAAGCATCAGCGGTCACATTCAGACCCGTTATGGGCTCAATCTGCATGCCTAGGTTGAAACTCAAGGCTTCATCTACGACAGCCCCTTCGAAGTCTTTCTGCTCGACGCTTCTAGCGATACTTAGCATAGGAGCCTGCTCATTCAGTATGGAGCTTGGCGCGATCCGAAAAATAGCGCTGGCCGGCTGTTTAGTAGTCTGCCCGTCGATGAAGGAGTAACTATCCTGAGCCATTACGGAAGAGCCCAGAAAGGCCATTCCGAGAAGCAATGAACTCGTCACTGCAGGCACATGATGTGGATGGTTAGTTTTCATATTCCTACTTTATTCCAACAGCCCAGCTCATCGAAGCTCAAGCAAATTGTCGGGACAAAAAAATGATTACTCAATTAACTCTCATATTTTAGCACCATCGCAGGGCGATTAGAATTGATTTATTGCCTAATAATCCAGCCCCTGCTCAAAGCTGACGCATCAGAAGACGCTTCACTAGCCGCCCGCATAGAGTTATTAATTTTTTATTATCAATAACTTATCTTAGTTAAGCCAACAGTTGGACATTGTCTTGATCTGGCAGGCGGTCAAGCAGTTGGACAATGCTGGAAGATTGCCCCGGCAAGACCGTATTCGGGCTGATCTGCGCGAGTGGCATGAGCACGAACTTCCGCTGCGCTGCCCTAGGGTGTGGCAGAGTTAATACGGTGCTTTCAAGTAGCTGATTATCAAAAGAAATAAGATCGATATCCAAGGTGCGAGCCTGATTGCGCTCACCGCCACGCTGTCGACCAAAATCGGTTTCTATCTGCTGCAGCAGCGCTAATAGACCTAGCGCCGTAGTCGAAGCCTCGACCTGCAATTGGATGGCCGCATTGATGAAGTCAGCTGATCCGGGCGGGCAGTCTAACGGTTCAGTTACATACAGAGACGAGCCATGGGAATCAATACTGATCTGACGCAGGCCATCCATCGCGGACAACACCAGTTCTTTGGGAGAAAGATCCCCAAGAGCTAGATTCGACCCCAGACTCACCAGGGCAATTTTTACGGCACTATTGGTGGTATTGCTCGGAGAGTTCATGGACCGCCTCGACGAAATGGGAGACATTGTCCGGGTTCACCTCAGGCGTGATGCCATGACCAAGATTGAACACATGACCTTCACCCGAACCAAAGCTCTTCAATATGGTCGCCACTTCTTCGCGTATCACTGCGCCGGATGCATAGAGTATGGAGGGATCCATATTCCCCTGCAGGGCAACCCGATTACCTACTCTCACTCTTGCATCACCAATGTCAGTAGTCCAGTCCAGACCGATAGAATCACAGCCAGAGTCGGCGATCGACTCTAGCCACTGCCCGCCATTCTTCGTAAACAGAATCACTGGCACGCGACGGCCTTCACTCTCTCTCTGCAAATTCCCAACGATCTTCGTCATATAAGCGAGGGAGAATGTCCGGTAGGCATTGTTGCTTAGAGCTCCGCCCCATGTATCGAATATCTGCACGGCTTGGGCACCGGCAAGAATCTGCGCATTCAGGTAATCAGAAACAGCATCTGCCAATTTCTCCAGTAACAGATGCATGGCCTCAGGATTGTCATACATGAATTGTTTAGAGATGCGATGATCCTTGCTGCCTCCACCCTCAATCATATAAGTAGCCAATGTCCAGGGGCTTCCAGAAAAACCAATCAAGGGCACCGAGCCGTTCAGCTCCTTGCGAATCACAGACACAGCATCGGTTACATAGGACAATTCAGCGGCGATATTCACCTCTGGCAATTGTTCCACATCTTTCGCCGAGCGAATTACCTTGCGGAATTTTGGCCCCTCACCCTCGGCAAAATATAAGCCCTGCCCCAGCGCATCGGGAATGGTAAGAATATCTGAGAATAAGATTGCCGCATCAAATGCA
>JACKZZ010017587.1_pt1 | contig 22011 bp, 8 predicted proteins | sample 8027871 | NCBI WGS metagenome assembly JACKZZ01 (sample SAMN15724774, study PRJNA655200) | protist metagenome | isolation source: fluorescence activated cell sorting (FACS) single amplified genomes of... | place: USA: West Boothbay Harbor, Gulf of Maine | collected 2000-07-19 | reverse complement strand
AAACTTTCCTCCATCTGGATATCTAGAATTTGGTGATGAAATTGTTGAATATACTTCAATTTCAGGACAAGATTTTACTGTCGCGAGAGGAGTGAAGGGAACTACAGCAACGTCACATACAGATACAGATTATTTGAGACTCGCTTGGCGAGGGTGATAAATATAAATAACACAAGGAAAACCGTAAACATTAACATTTATAGAAATGCCAGCACTTATTTCTGAACAGTTTAGAATCCATAATGCCCAACAGTTTGAAGAAGCATTTTCTGAGGCATCTGCCACTAATATGTACTTCTTCATGGGAAGACCCCAAAACTGGGATACCACTGCTGTAGCTGGCGCGACATCTTATGTCGGTCAAGGCTCAGGTAGTCAGCATAGTGGTTCGTATCTCGCAGCGCCTGACGAGAACAATCCCCCCACACCAATTGATAATTTTAATTACGAGAAAGAAATCTTTGATGATATGATTTCTCTTAAGAGAATTCAATCAACAGATGTTAGATTAGTTGTAAACAGATACAATTGGACTTCTGGAACGACATATTCAATGTATCGTTCTAACTATAGTAGTGATTTCAAAGCAAACTCTGCTGGAGAAAACGCTCCACACATTTATTCCGCAAAGTATTATGTCGTAAGTGACTATAAGGTTTACAAGTGTATCTACAACGGTTCTTCTCCCGCTAACCCCAATGGTATTGCTTCTACTGTTGCTCCCAGTGGAACTGGAACTACTATCTTCACAACTGCTGATACTTACAAGTGGAAGTTCCTCTATAGTATTGGAACCGATGATGTAATTAAATTCTTCACGACCTCCTATGCTCCCGTTCCTGCTAATTGGGGCGTTGGTTCTGCCGGAGACCCCGCTAATGGCGTTGATGTTAAAGCATCTGCTGTAGACGGTGCTATCGACACTGTAGTGATTAATAATGGCGGTACAGGATATACTGATAATGCTACAACCGGATATACTAACGTTCCCATCCGTGGAGACTGGGCTCAAAATGGTGGAAGTCAAGCACTAGCGACAGTTAAAGTTAGTAGCGGCGCTGTTAGTGAAGTAACAATCACTACTCCCGGATCTGGTTATACTTATGGTTACATTAATGTAAACTCAACTGAAATCTCTGGTATCGGTGCTCCTGGAGTAACAGCAGTCCTGGAAGTTATCATTCCTCCTGCTGGTGGTCATGGATATAACATTTATAAAGAACTTGGCACTAAGCGTGTCATGGTGAACTCTAGAGTTCAATATGATGAGAACCTTGAGTTCCCTGTTGATACTGACTTCAGAAGAATTGGTGTTCTTCGTAATCCCGAAGAATCTGGTGGCGGTGCTGCTGCTGGTTCTACTTACAACGGACTAACAGCTATTAAGTTTCCTTCTGCTACAGTCGCCTCATTTAATATTGATGAGATTGTAACACAAACCACAACTGGTGCAACAGGTAAAGTTGTTTCATGGGATTCTAGCACTAAAATCCTTAAACTTTATCAGAGCAGCTATGAGCATATTGCTACTGGCAATCAGGGTGGAGATTTAACTCCTTTCTCTGGGTCAAATGCAATTACTGGAGCACTTTCTTCATCTGTAGAAACTCCAGATACTACTTATAGTTTAACTACTTCTAATTTAACTTTTGCGAATGGTTACTCAGCATCAGAAATTAAAAAATATACTGGTGACATCATTTATGTAGAGAACAGAAGAACTGTTTCTCGTTCTATTGATCAAATTGAAGATGTCAAATTGGTCGTAGAATTCTAATATATACCATATAAGATCAAAACAACATTCTAGTCTAGTAATATGCCCCAGAGTACTAATCTAAACAAAGCTCCATACTTTGACGATTTTGATCCGAATAGTAACTTTTATAGAGTGCTTTTCAGACCTGGATATTCAATTCAATCCAGAGAGTTAACTACTCTACAATCTATTTTACAAAATCAAGTTGAGAGTCTCGCTAAAGCAAACTTTAGGCAAGGATCTGTTGTAGTTCCTGGGGAAATTATTGTAGATAGACAGTATAGTTATGTAAAGGTAAGTTCCTTTACAAATAACTTACAGATTACCGATTATATCGGTAAAAAAATGACTGGTAATATTTCTGGAGTAGTTGCAACGGTATTAAATGCCACTGCTTCTACTTCCGCAGATTCTACTACTTTATTTGTTAAATATGAGACTGGTGGCAATAGCAATACAGCACTCACTTTTAGTGAAGGTGAAACTATTACCTCTAATTCACCAGGATCTCCTACAGCAATTGTAGGTATTACTGGAAATGTGAAACCTACTAATAGCAATGCTATGGGATATGGTTCTGCTGTTTCCGTTAGAGAGGGTATCTATTTTATTAATGGATCATTAGTAAAAAATCAAGCGCAGACTGTAATTCTTGATAAGTATGGAAATACTCCTACTTATAAAGTAGGTTTTATTGTATCTGAGCAACTCACTACTCCCGAGGAAGATCCTTCGTTGCTCGATAACGCTCAGGGTTATTCTAATTTTGCTGCTCCAGGAGCACACAGGCTTAACTTGTCGGTAACATTAGTAACCAGACCCATTGATTTAGCAGCACAAAAAGATTTCGTAGAATTACTTCAGGTAAGAAATGGATCTGTTGATACTAGTATCGAACTTGTTTCTCCCAATGGTCTCATTGAAGATATTCTAGCAAGAAGAACATTTGATGAATCTGGTGATTACGTTGTTAGAGAGTTCTTGCTGAACTTCAAAGAAAGTTTGGCAACAGCAGATAATAATGGTGTATATACAGCAGCACAAGGTGGATCTAACGATAAATTTGTAGCGGTTCTCGAACCCGGAAAAGCATATGTAAAGGGTTATGAGATTGAAACTACATCTGTTAGATATGTCCAAATAGATAAAGCAAGAGAGACTGAAACTCAAGAAAATAATTCATTAAGTCCCGGTGAAGGATCTAACTTTACCGTCAATAATCTTTTGTCATTTCCTGATGTTGAGAGTAAGTCACAATCTTTAACTGGTACTGGACTACTCAGCACCAATGCTTATCAGGAATTAAAATTATATGATAAGTATATTGATATGACATTTGGCGAAACCACTGCCAACCTTGATAATAATTCACCAGAATCAGAAAATTTCTGGATTGCTACAGTCGAAACTTTATCTACAGTAGACCTAGTTACAGTAAATACAAACTGGAGTAATGGTGCTCTAAATGGTCAGGTTAGATTTTATTCATTAAATGCATCTCAAACTGAGGCAGTTGCTATTCTTACAAAACCATCAGCAGTAGGATTTAGTATTGGTGAAAATATTACTATGGGTACAGTCTCTGGAACATTAAAGACTGTTGAAAGACTTACAACACCTTTTGTTGGTGTTGGTAAAACTAAATCATTTAAATTCCTTTCAGGAACATCATCGAATGGAATTTATAACAGTTCTTCACTTTATAGACTTGGTTTATTTGCTGTAGAATATTTCACTAAAATTTTATGCCAAAATCCACTAAATTTCTCGGTAGGTAAATTTATTACGGGTCAATCAAGTGGTGCTAGAGGTATTGTAGAGCAATTACTTCCTGACACAAATGAACTTGTTTTATCTAGAGTTTCAGGAAGTTTTGCCGATGGCGAAACCCTTCTTTCTGAGCAAGATGGAACTACAACTCCTTATAATTTTGTTGAACCAAAGGGAACACTAGCATCACTTAAGATGATCTCTTTTGGTTCCAACTACACAGTGAACACAGATATTACTGCTATTAATATTAATGGTGTCAATAGACTTACTGAAATTGGGGCATCAAATATTACTATCATCAATAATGAAATTCGATCTATTTTGATCACTGATGCAGCTAGAATAGCAATTGGATCTTTCACAACTCCTCCTACTATAGAAATTGTTGATCCTGTTGGCAATGGATGTGTAGTTGAAGCAGATTTAAATGATACTACTATCATAAATTATGATTCTTCTTTCGTAAAAAGTTTCTTTAACGCTACGACTGGAAATACCTTTGCTGGAGATATTTACAGCAATGATTTATCTTACTATATCGACAATGGTGCTACATTCAGTGCTGTTGAGGGAAACTATTTTATCACAGCAGATAACCTTGGATCTAGACCAGATTTAGATTTAATAAAGGGAGATATTATTGCAGTTGTTGACACTGCAGGTGTTACTAGAAAATATATCGTCAAATACTCAGTTCCTGATGGTACTGCAAGTCCTGCTAAAATTTATGTTTATGGTGCTATTCTTTCGGCATTTACAACTAGAAAAATTTCTAGAATTCGTTCAAAACTCTCTGGTGCAGAATCTAATACTTTACTCTACCCATTGCCGAATAAGCATGTTAAGACAATGGTGTTGGATGCTAATAACACCAATATTAACTATACAGTACAGCAAGAATTCTTAGGAAATCTGGATGGTAGTGGTTCTATTAGTATTAGTGTAGGAACGAACGAGCAGTTCCTTGGATATACAGCAGAAAATTATGTGATGTCAAATCCAAATACTGGTGATTTACTTGATCTCAGTAATCCAGATCCCTCTAATCCTACAGTATCTTTAGGTAGTAGTGCTCAAAGTATTACACTTGATCTTGGTGCTACGTTTGCTGACATTCCATTTAAGTTAATTGCTCCCGTAAGAAAAACAGATACTTCACCTAAGACTAAAATTCTTGTGGAAAACCAAGAATATAATGTATCCACAGGATTTTCTGATCCTGGAATTCCAATTCAATATGCTGATGGTGTAAAATTGAAAGCAGTTTATATGTCAGCAACTGCTGCAGATGCTACCAATAACGATGTGGAAATTACTGATCGCTATACCTTTGATGGTGGTCAGCGAGATACACATTATGATCTTGCTCGTATTGTATTAAAACCAGGAGCTATTGCTCCTACTAGCAAACTTCTTGTAGTATTTGATTACTTTAGACATATTGGTGGCGTAAATACTGGAGATTATTTTACTGTAGATTCTTACACGAATATCTCATATTCAGATATCCCATATTATGATTCAAGTGTTTATGGAAAAATTTCACTTAGAGATACTGTTGACTTTAGACCCAGAGTTTCTGATTATGATGGTCTAGATACAGCTACAGTTCTTCCTGGATATAGTGATAAATTAACTGTAAATGCCCTTAAATTTACGGGGACTGGTTCTTCGGCATCAACACTTCCCATCTCAGGAACTTCTTTTGATGCAGGATATGAATTCTACTTGAATAGAATTGATTCAATTTATATTTCTAAGACTGGAAATTTTGTTGTTTCCGAAGGAACACCAGCACTTAATCCACAAACACCTCCTGAAATTTCTGATGGTATTCTTTTATATCATTTAAATATTCCTGCATATACTTATAGTATTTCTGATATTACTTCCAAGAGTTTTGATAACCGTCGTTATACGATGAGAGATATTGGTAAGTTAGAGAAGAGAGTTGAGAAACTTGAATATTATACGGTTCTTAGTTTACTTGAGCAGGATACTTTTAATAGTCAGATTAGAGATGAGTTTGGTAATGATAGATTTAAGAATGGTATTCTTGTAGATAATTTTGAAGGTCATGGTGTTGGTAATACAACATCATCTGATTACAAATGCTCTATTGACACTCAGTTGGGAATTTTGAGACCAAGTTTTTCTGCCTCCCAGACAACGCTTATTGAGAAAAATTTAAATGATCCACAAAGATCTGCTAATGGATATGCAAGAAACGGTGAGCTTATTACATTACCATTCACAGAGCAATCAACAGTAGAAAATTTATCTGCCACCAGAACGATTACGATCAATCCAGATAAATCAGCAAAATTCTCTGGTATGTTGACATTAATTCCCAATATTGACGAATGGAAGGACACATACAGAGCTCCTGAACTAATTGTTAATGAAAATTCTGTTTTTGATAATATCAAGAATAACAATGCTGGATTGTGGGGAAGTTTCTGGAATGAATGGCAAATTTCTTGGACTGGAACTCCAACATATACATTAAATAATTCTACTAACTTTACTGGATCTTCTAATCAGTTTGCTTCTGTACCTGATCTGGTTATTGCTAGTAAAACTAGAACAAGATCTAGAAATGGTACATTAAATAGAATTTCTCCTTATGGGGCAGCTGCCGTAGATAGGGGTCAGAGAACTTTATCAACTCCCTATAATCCTTACATAAGAAGTAAAGTCATTCAATTTGTTGCCAATGGTCTTGAGCCAAATACCAAATTATATGCTTTCTTCGATGGCATTGATGTTTCTGCATGGGTAAACCCAGATGATGTAACTAACATCACAACTCCTTTCACTGGTATTGCTGGTTATTCTGAAAAAGGTTTTGGTGAAGATATCGTAACTGACGATAATGGAAATCTTAGTGGTCTTTTCTTAGTTCCTGCTGGATATTCTCCAATCAAGACAAAGAAGACTATTGATTTACAGACTGCAGTAGGATCTTTCTATGATACTACAAGTACTAAAAAATCATTTGTTGTTGGTAATAAATCATTCAGATTGACATCCAGTAGTGTAAATAGTGGTTCTAATGCTGATGTATCTACTTTCGCTGAGACAGCGTATAACGTAACTGGTTTACCAGAAACATTTACAACTTCTATTCAGTCCACAAGAGTACCACACATTAGCAGAAGATCAACTTCTAATTCTGATACAGTTCAATATATTGGCAGTTCATTAGTTAATATCAATCAAACTGGATTATTAGATCCTCTTGCTCAGACATTTACAGTTTCTGGTTTTGAGGAGGGATTATTCTTATCTAGTGTTGATCTTTATTTTGCCAATAAATCAACACCGACAGAAGAAGATACCAATAGACCTATCAGTGTATATTTAACGGAGACTAATGGAAGAGTTCCTACTAGAACAGTTCTTCCATTCAGTGAAAGTTCATTAGATTCAGATACTAGAATTAGAATTAAACTGAGTGTTGATGTTCCTTCTGGTATTATATTAGCAGCAGGTGAAACAATCACTGGAAAAACTTCTGGTGCTACAGGAACTATTAAATCAAATTTAACTGTAACAACAGCAAATACAAGATATAATTTAATTCTTTCAAATCATAATGGGATTGAGTTTGTTGCTGGTGAAGAATTTACTGTCAATAGATCTCCTGCAATTACATCCACTATATTTAATGTGGATGAAGATTCTGGTATAGTTGAGAAAATTAAAATTACTAGTTTTGGTTCTGGTTATGATGATCTTACTACGACTGTTAATATTACTGGCGACATTGGAGGATCTTTTGGATCTTCTGCTACTGCATCAGCTAAAATTTATAACGGTCAAGTTTATGAAATTAATTTGACCAATAAAGGATCCGGTTATTACACAGCACCTACAGTAATTATTAATGGTGGCGATAGTTTAGCATCTGCTACAGCAGTATTTAAAGTGACAAATCCAGCTGTAAAAATGGGAGTTTCAACATCTACGGATGCTTCCACTAAAACTAAATTCAGATTTAAGTCACCTGTATATCTTCAAAATGATGCCACGTATGCTTTAGTTGTAACAACATCATCTAAAGATTATCAGTTATACAGTTCAGTTGTTGGAGACACACTTTTAAATAGTGTTATCGCTGCATCAACACAACCAAATGTAGGATCTCTTTATAAGTCTCAAAATTCTTCTTCTTGGGTAGAAGATAAGTTACAAGATCTTAAATTTGGTGCTAACAGATGTTTATTCAGTACTACATCTACAGCAAATGTAGAACTTGTTAATGATGATTTAGATGTTGTAAATCTTCCAGAAAATCCTATTTCTGTTGACGAAACTTCAGGAACCTCGGCACTATTTGGTTCAAATCAAAAAATTCTTCGTATTACTCAACCAAATCATGGCATGAAAGAGGGTGATTATGTTGTGATTGATAATGCAGTTGGATCTGGAGCAGCAAATGGTATTTTTGGTGTTCCTGTAACACTTATAAATGGTTTACATGCTGTCAGTAATGTGGGTATTGATGATTACTGCATTTTCATTGATACTACACTTTGGAATGCTGCTAACGTAGCTATGACTGGAAGTGGTTCTGGTGGTGGTTCTGCAGTAACAGCAACAACTAATAAATTATATGAAATTATTTCTCCTCAAATTGCTGTCTTAACTTTCCCATCATCCACAGTTTCTCAAAATATTAAAACTGTTTATGGCAAACCTACTGATTCAACTTTAACTAACGAATATACAATTTCTCCAGTTTACAATATCAGTTCTAATGATAATTATTATTTCGAGCAGAGTAGAGTAATTGCTTCACCAATTAATGAAGTATATAGAGGTCAACCTGCTTTAATGAATGGTGGTAGATCTGTAACTCAAACTATCTCTCTTCAAACATCAAAAGATAATATTACGCCAGTAATTGATATCAATAGATGCAATTTAATCACAGTTGCATCGAGAATGGATAACCCAACTGGAACAGAAGATAGATTTGGTACAGTTTCTCAGACTTTAAATGTAGATACAGGTTCTGATTATACAGTATCAACTGTCACTCCTGATGTAGTTTCTACAGCAGTATTTACTTACTCTTCTCCAAGTGGTGGTGATTTTATCAATACAATTGATACTTCCACCAGATTAACACAAGCAGGTTCTGGTGCATCAGGTCAAATTGTTGATGTTGATTTAGCAAATAGTACATTAAAATTAATTGATGTTACTGGCACTTTTATTGCGGGTAACGCTATTACTCAGAGTGCAGTGACCGCAACATTATCTACTACTACACTTAAATCCGGTATTGTTATTGGTTGGGATTCTGGAACTGGATCGCTGAAAGTTAAAGTTACTACTGAAGATTTATTTGTAGTTAATGATATTATTGATGATAGTAATTCTGGAACATCTCCTGTAACGTCTAGATCTATTACTGCGGCTACTGGATCTGATGGTTTCTTATATGTTGACGAAACTTCATTCAATAGTTCTTCAACCTCTAAATATCTAACTAAAGAAGTTACATTAGAAACTCCCGCAACATCACTTGACTGTAAAATTACTGCTAATTTGTTTGATAATAAAAATATCAAAGTTTTCTATAAAGTAAGACCTGATGGTAGTTCTGAAGATTTTAAAAATATTTCGTGGGAATATTTTAATGGCACAGGATACTCAGACAATACTGCTACTGTAATTCCAAGTAATCTTAAATCTTTCTCTCCATCGGTAGAAGATTTAGGTTCATATCTAGAATATGCTTATAGTGTAGATGATCTTAAACCGTTCTCATCATTCGCAATTAAAATTGTGTTTGTTGGTAATAATCCATCACTTGCTCCAAGAATTGAAGACATTCGTGCCATCGCTCACTCATAATGAATAAAGTCAAAGTAGAAGGTCACAGCAACTTATATCGTGATACACAAAGTGGTGCTGTGATCAATTCTAATCGTTCAGAATATGAACAATATATGAAAGCGAAGCAAAATAGAAATGGCATGAGAAATGAGATAAATACTTTGAAGCAAGAACTTGATGAAATCAAGCAGTTACTAAAGAAACTTACAAATGGCAATTAGAGAAGTATTAGTTAGTTTTACATTCGAGCAACAGCGCCAGATGCTTAATCTGATCGGCGCTGATGTGGGAGATGCAAGTTTATTACTAACTCCGACAAATGTTGTAGTCACTGCAATCAATGAGATCATCACTGGTGATGTTGATTTATCAAACCAAACTATTGGGATGGATGATGGCACACTAGCATCACCAAGTTTATTTTGGGATGCGGGTCAAGGATTTTATAAAGTAGATGCTAATAAATTAGGATTAACTACCAGTCTTGCCGTTACTGGTAACTTAGAAGTAGATGGAGATATTACATTTAGAGCTGGTTCTGGAACTGGAGGAACATTAACATTCGGTGATCTTGATACTGATAATATTGTCCTTAATGCAGAACTTCAATCAAGTATTGTTCCTGATAGTACAGCAAATTATAATCTAGGTAGTCTTAATAAGCAATGGAATAACTTATGGATTGATGGAACTGCTTCTATTGATACACTAGAAGTAGATTTGGATACTACACTTACTGGAAATCTTGCAGTAAATTCAGGTATTATTAAGGTTGATCCTAGTACTGCAACAACAGCAACTATTTTCAATAATTACATCACTACTGCCCAAGTCCTTATGGACGCAACTGATATTACAATAGGTGCTAATGTTGGTGGCAGTCTTGCTATCAGAAATAATAATATTACAACATCAAGAACTAGTATCAATGTTTTTAATACGATAGCAACAACAGTTAATGCTTTTGGTGCTGCCTCTAATGTAGTTACTGGTCTTAGTACTTTTGGATCGACTGGAGTAAACAGTAACTTTAATATTAGATCTGACGATACAGTTTTAGATGGTGACTTAAACGTCAATGGTGGTGAAATTCTTTCATCAGAAAATACTTTTGATTTACTGATTAATAATAATGATGTTAGGATTGGTGCTAGTAACGGTGTCGGTGAAACCATAATTAATAATTCACTGAAGGTTACTGAGAATGTAAATCTTGCAAACTCAGGAACAAACATTACTATTAAAGATAATACAACAAATTCTCTTGCTATCAAAGAGGGTTCTAATACTTACGTTCAACTTCAGACGACTGATGGATCTGAAAGAGTTATTGTCTATAAGGATCTTTATGTTGTAGGTAACCTTGATATCTCGGGTACATCAACAGTCATTGATACAACTACTTTAACAGTAGAAGATAAGAATATTGAACTTGGAACTAGCGGATCACCTTCCGATGCCACAGCCGACGGTGGCGGAATTACACTGAAAGGAACTACTGATAAGACGATTACTTACAGTAATACTAATACAGCATGGGAAAGTAATATTGGTTTTAATGTAGCAGGCAGGTTGTTAGTTGGCACGTCTACGAGTGTTACAAGCTCTAGTGGTGTAAGTCCACAATTTCAAGTTCACTCAGCAAATGGTCCAGCAATGTTTGGGCGGTTTGCTAATGATGCAACCGCATCTGCTTTGTATCTCATTAAATCTAGAAATACGACTACTGGCGGTCAAATTATTGTCAACAACAATGACAACATTGGAAGAATTGCATTTGAAGCTTCTGATGGAGCACAACTAAGACGTGCAGCAATAATTGATGCCTATGTAGACGGCACCCCTGGCACTAATGATATGCCAGGACGCCTAGTGTTCTCCACTACTGCCGATGGTGCGTCGAGCCCTACGGAGCGAATGCGCCTCGACAGCTCGGGCAATGTTGGGATTAATTGCGACACTCCTGGTAGTCTGCTTGAGCTGAATGCTGCAGCCGGCACTGTTATGGGAATATCTTTAGGTACAGTAAGTGACGCTATTACTGCATCAAGATATATTGGTATTTGTAACAATGCCGATCAAACAGATCTTGGAGCAAACTCGGGGTTCTCAGGCATTGAGTTTGGTGGTCCAAGTTCTACTGATACAGGGTATCTCGCATTTCATACTCACAATGTTGGAGTTGCGTCTGGTGAGCGGATGAGGATTGACGATGAAGGAATTATTTACCATAACTCAAGCAACCATGGCATTGGCACTTTTCTTACGCAAAGCGCTGGAACAGTAAAATATGCTTTTAGAGCACATCACAGTACCACGGCAGGAAGTTATGGAGGAACGGAATGTTTTACTGTTTGGTCTAATGGTAACGTTGTTAACACCAACAACAGCTATGGCGCCATCTCCGACATCAAACTGAAGGAAAACATCGTTGATGCTTCTTCACAGTGGAACGATCTAAAGGCAATTCAGGTTCGTAACTACAACTTCATTGAAGGACAAACACATACTCAAATTGGTGTTGTCGCTCAAGAAGTAGAACTTGTTTCACCTGGACTAGTTACTGAATCACCTGATCGCGACGAAGAAGACAACGACCTTGGCACCGTCACTAAATCGGTCAACTATTCCGTGCTTTATATGAAGGCAGTCAAGGCACTTCAAGAGGCAATGACCCGCATCGAAACCCTTGAACAGCGTCTATCTGATGCTGGTATCGCCTAGACCCAGTAGACCTATTAATTGACACACTAAATAAATTGTACTATAATTACAACTGAAACTGAGGAACCACATGGAAGCAGCAACACTGCGTGAAAATTTCACACAACAATTCAATAGTGCCATCGAAGAGATCAAAAATCTCCAAGCACAAGTCGAAGCAAAGAAAGAACTTGCTTTAAAACTCAAAGGTGCTCTTGAAGCAATCGATCTGATGGAACCACCCGAAGAAACTACAGAACCGGAAGTAGTAACTCCAGAAGTAGAATAATATAAATACTGACCTTCCTTATAAATAACAAGGAAGGTCTTTTTTTGTATATGTCCGCAATTACACTTAACTTAGTGATAGAACAGGGGACTGATTTTTCAGCAACCTTTACTATCAAGAATTCGGATGGCGCACCAGTTAATCTTATAGGTTTCACTGCTGCTGCTAAACTGAAGACTAGTTATTACACAACCAGTGCTGCAACAGATTTTGCAGTCACTTTCGTAAATAGAAGTAGTGGTATAATTAGAATTGATTTATCGGATACTGTTACAACTACATTGAAGCCAAGAAGATATGTTTATGATATTGTTCTGACATCCGCGACTGGAAATAAAACTAGATTTATTGAAGGGATTGCAACAGTAACACCAGGAGTGACAGTATAGTGTCGAATTACGAAATTAATACTACAAATTTTACTGTTACTCAGGGTGCTACCGATCCTTATAGTATCGGTCTTAATTATGAAGCACCAGTAAAAGGTGTTCAATATCAGAATTTAATTCTGGATGATCTTGCTTCGCAATTTGATGGTGCTCAGACAGTTTTTAACTTGAGCACTTCAGGTACATCATATGAACCATTGAATGATCAGCAACTGATTATTTCGATTGACAGTACTATTCTTCAACCTGGAGTTGGATATACAGTATCTGGAAATCAGATCACATTTGCAACACCACCTGCTAGCACTAGTGTGCCGTTTTTCGGCATTGCTCTTGCTAACACTGCTGATCTGACAAGAACCATTAATTATGTTGTAGACAATGGTTCACGACCAATGACTACAGGTAACAAAGGTTATTTGTCAATCGACGTTACTGGTGTTATTCAATCTTGGATTTTAATTTCTGATGCAGATGGGACATTAGAAGTAGATTTGAGAAAATCTACATTTGATGACTATCCTAATGTTGTATCAATTTGTGGTGGTAATACTCCACAAATTACCACTACTAACAAAAATAGTGACGATACTTTGACTGGGTGGACCACTACTTTAAATGCAGGAGACATTATCCAATTTGAAGTTATAAATACTACAGTATCAATTAGTAATTTTGCTATCGCTTTGAAAGTAAAATTATAAATATAAACAGATAAATCAACATCAACCGAGAGGAACATTTTAAATGGCACTTTTAGTACCAAATATTGGTGAGTTAGAATCACTCAGATATCTGCTTAACGCTACTCACGAAATCCCTAGAAATTTAGTTCTAAAACTTTTCACATCAAATACAGATCCTGCTGAAGGTGATGTACCATCATATACGGCTTATTATGAGCCTTATGCTAATGGCAACACAAATGGATATGGCACAGCAGCGAACACTGGATATCCACTAGTAAATAACAATCGTTCTGATCAAGATTATTCTGCTTGTTACGGAATTCTTTTGAATGGTAATCGCTGGGCAATCGCAACTGCTGGTGATCCTATTGCTTCTGGTACTGGTACTGGAACTGCTGGAGAATACACGATTTCAGTTGCTTCTGTAACTGGCACAATCAGTGTAGGTAACCTTGTCGCTGGTACTGGTATTGGATCTGGAGCAAAAGTCTCTAGAGTAGACGGCGCAACAATTGTTCTTACAGTTGCTAACAGCACTACAGTTTCTGGAACAATTAACTTCAGTGGTGGAGTAACAACTGCCACATATCCAGAAGAAACATTCACATTTACTGCTGCTGCGGGTAACGTTTATGGTTACTACTTGGCTCGTGCAAACAACATGCCTGTCACCATCCATGGTGTAACTGACGCTGCTGCCGCCGCTGCTGGTTCAGTATTAACCAAAGGAGATAATACAGATCCTGCTATCGGTGTTATTGGTAATTCTTTCATCACTCTTCCAAACGTTGCTAACGTTATGGACGATATTACTGTTGGTATGGTTGTTGGCGGTAACAATGCTGTTCCAAGCTCAACTGAAATTATTGGTATCGACATTCTGAATAGAATTATTTACATCAATAATGCTCTGACCGATAACATTCAGGTTGCTACTGATTCCTCAATCACTCTATCATACAGCAAAGTTAACGCTACTGCTCATTCTTTAGTTGCAGGTGATGTTATCTATATTGCTCAAGGATCTACTAATTCTGGTACTACTACCGGAACATATACAATTCATACTGTATATGATGCTAACAGCTTTAGTACAACTCCTGCTCTCGATGGAACTGGAGACCTAACTCTTCACAGCAGCATCATGTTTGCTGAAAGATTTACAAATGGTCCATACCCCATTCAGAACAACGGCGACCAAATCAAGATCACATTGAACGTCAGCCTCGACTGATATATAGTATACAACTTTTTATTATGTATTTTTGTGGGGGGATTATGTCCCCCCTTTTAATGGCAAAAAACATTAATGAATACATTTCGCTACGATTCAACATCAATTGAATATTTTGACAGTACGGATTTAGGAAGCATTAATGATGCTCCAACATCCTCGATTGATCGTGGCACAAACTTTTTTGATCTTATTGTTGAAGACGGCACAGAAGGTGTTATAAACAATGAGTTCATTGTCGAATCTGGAAGTGACTTTATTGTCAATGATGTATTAGCATCTGAAGAATATAATTTGATTGTATTCACTGAAACTACATATCCATATGGAAGTATAAATCTAGGTGGCGTAGAAGATGAATCTGCCTCTGTAGTCTTTATTGCTAAACCAAATACAATTGTGCTTAGAGAGAAGGCAATTGTTATTAGAAAGCAAGCTTGGACTGGTTCAGGAACATTATTTGAAATCGCCAACGGTCTGGAAAGAATTGTTGCTCCTTATATTGGAGGTTCTGGATCCTTACGTGTATCTGGTTCTGCTAATTCTAGCAGTACTTTTGAATTCACAGACGAATCAATTAAGACCTATGGTAGTGATGCTGACTATGGACAAGTCACCACTGCCGTAGGTTCTTCTATTGCATATGGTCAGATACAAAATATTGTCGATGAAGGAGAATTCGATAATGGTGATATATTAGTCGGACAAGGAACACCTTTCGGTTCTCTAACAATTAGAGGAATTGAAGTTACAAGTAATAGGTTTAGTTCATATACTGGTTCTGGATCATTCTCACTCATCTCAGCAGGCAGTGAGCAATTTGATCAACCATCCATTCAAACTTATGTTGTCGGACTGGATCAGGCGACAGGACAGTTCATCAGAAGAGATATTATTGGTTTAACCATTAGTGGGGGCGATGGAGACTCATTTACTCGCACCACATATTATGGAAGTGGATCATTATTTGATCTTTCTGGTGGATTGGAAAGTAAAGTTTATGATTATAATTCAAGTTCTTTAGTAGAATATTCAATTGGGACAGACAATGGATCTGTCAATTTACCGACAAATTCTAGTGATATTGACTACGGTCAAACTTCAGAGCAAGCAACAGCAGGAGAATTTGATAATGGTCAGATAGTAATTGATCAGACCACATATCCTCTTACAGGTCTATTCAAGATTACTGGAGGGGATAGTGCTCATGCTAGAACTTACGGAGAAGTTGGTTCTGGGCGCATCAAGACCTATAAAGGTCAGGCAGTAGTAAATGCTGGTCAATCAAGTGACTTTGCCTTCCTGCCGCATTGGAGGGGACGTGGCGGTGCCAAAATATTTAACTCGACTATTCCTGATGCATTCAGTAGACCTTATGATGGTTCTGGATCACTATTTGAAATTGGTCAGAAGGACGAAAGAGCAGTATTTACTTATGATACTCAGACAGTAGGATCAGAATATCAGTCTCTTCAGACAGAAGATTATCAAACAATTAATCAATCTGCTGGAACTACAGAAAATTATGGACAAATTCTCAGCCCTGTAGATGCTGGCGAACTAAGTTACGGTGGATTTAATACTAATTTTGCCAGGTTTGGGGCAATTAAAGTTAATGGTTCTGCTACGGTAAGACAAGCAGATAATTATACTGCATCTTATGAAGTATCATATGCCTTTGTAGATATTGGTCCTGATGTAGATATAGTAAGTGATTTCTATTATTCATCTGGTGTTCAGTATAGGAATGGTGGTCTTGGATTTGGATCTAATGGTGGATTTAATATTGGACCCCATTACAAAATTGATGGCAGCAATGGCATCGATCAGATGGCATGGCTCCTTGATCTCACTAATGTAACTCATATAACTGTTACTGGTATCAGAGGTAATGATAGTAATGGTGGAAATGAAGACAATATAAGTCCAGATAGTTTACAGTATTACTTCACTAAGTCAGGAGTATCTGGAGTAAATGGTGTAGCATTCCCCGGCGAACAAAATTTTGTTGGTCTGGAAGTAGCAACTGATGGTGTTAGCGAAAGAACTATCACAGTTCCAAGTGAATTCAGAGTTTCTGGTGTTCAGTTCAGTCTCCGATTATATTTCTCGCAAGATGAATATGGCATAAAACAAGTAGCATTAAGAAATGCTGATACAAATTCAGGATTTGTTACGGTTCTTCCAGATGAGTTAGTATCTAATTATAGTGCAAGTCTCACTCATGTTGCAGTTGAAAACTCCGGCACTGGAACTACACATACTGGTGGATTTAATTCAGGTACAGGCACTAAGTATTTTAGATTCGGCACTTCTAATGTTAATGACTACAGAGAATTAACTTGGGTAGCTGATGCTTCAGAACTATCTGAATTTATATTTGATCTTATTGCTGGCAATAATAGTAATGGAGGAAATAGTCCAGAAAGTGTAGACGATCTCGTCTTCTATTGGAGAGATGTAAATACTTTCCGTCCTATTGAAGTACTTACAGATTCCGATGAACCTGAGGATTGGAAGAAAGTATTTTCTACTATACCACCAGAAGCTAGAAATGCCGGACAAGAGTTTAAGTTACGTCAATTTGGATCTGGAACATTTGATAATGTTGGTATAAGATCTATTGAATTTGTTCCTACACTGGATACAGCTAATGTAAATATTGTAACTCCTAATCTTAAAACTGATACTGTTTTCGTTCGCGGCGATGCTACGGTTCAGTTTGCGGAACCATCTCCGCAAATTTATGTTTATGGTCATCGCCCACAGGAAGCAAGTCAAGGTGAATTTCTTAAGTTTGGTGCTGGAATGTCTTCCATCATCGCAATCAAAGGAACTTATTTTGGTGGTGGCACTCTATTCAATGCTGGTCAAAATGATGAGAGCGCAGTATTTGATTACAATGATAGTTCCATTGAGGTAGTACAAGATCCTATTGATAATGGATCGCTATCTTCCTTTGGATCTACATCTGATTATGGTCAAGTTGTTCAACCTTCTGTCGGAGGAATAAGTTACGGTCAGATATTAGTACCATATACCACACAACCATTCGGAAGACTATTTGAAGTTATCGGTGGTGATAGAGCACACGCAAATCCAAAAGCATATCTTGGTGCTACTGCTGAGATTAGAATTACCGGTGGATATAGCAATCTCCAGTTCACTTCTCAGGCTGGTGAATCGACAGTTCTCTTCAATACTTCCGGTGGAGATGACAATAGTTTCAGTAGACCTTTCATTGGTTCTGGTTCATTATTTAATATTGGCGACAGAATTGAAAAAACTACTTATTCATATAATATCTCATCGATTACAGAACCCTTCGCATTTACAGATGCTGGAAGTATCGAAACTTCTGCATCTACAGCAGTTGATTATGGTTCTGTAAATCAAAATTATAATGCTGCAAACTCAATTGATAACGGAATTGTAATAACTGATGTTGATGATAATAATCCTTTAGGTAGACTTTTCTCTATTGTAGGTAGTTCAATTGAGAACTTCTTCCCCAAATTTATCTGGAATAGAAATAGTCCTGCTATTAGGATCTTCAACGAACAGCAAGATCCTGCAGACATCAGATTTACACCTCACTGGAGAACACGTCATCTTCTTGGTACTCCGAAGATTAGCAATGGTCCAGACGGAGAGTTCAATACTTATGCTCAGTCCAGACCATTCATTGCGTCTGGTTCACTATTCAGTCACGGTGTTAAGACTGAAAAAGCAACGGTTGATTATAATTCAGCATCTATTGCTGAGTTCTCTTCAGGTGGAGATTATGGTTCTATTACTAATGCATCAGGAACATCAATTGACTATGGTGCAGTTGATGGAATTGTAACAGGTGGTGAAGTCGATTCTGGACAATTAGTAATTACTGAAACTGAATATCCTCTCACTGGATTATTTGAATTCCAAGGTGTTGCTGAATCTCAGTTCATTCGTGGACCTTATAATGCCAGAGAAGGAATTATTAGGATCTTTAATGAACAGCAAGATCCCGCTGACTTTAGGTTCTCTTCACATTGGAGAGCTCGTCCTTATGAACAAGGAAAACTTACTGGTAATGCTGAGACACCAAGGTCTAGAGACTTTGTTGGTTCTGGTCCACTCTTCAGTCATGGCACTAAGATTGAGAGAGCGACGGTTGTCTATAGTCAGTCATCAATTGCAGAGTTTATTTATGGTGGAGATTATGGTTCTGTTACTAATGCATCAGGAACATCAATTGACTACGGTGCAATCGACGGAATCGTAACTGAAGGTGAAGTTGATGCTGGTCAGTTAGTAATTACTGAAACTGAATATCCTCTTACTGGATTATTTGAATTCCAAGGTGTTGCTGAAACTCAGTTCATTCGTGGACCTTACAGTGGTAAAGGTAATATTAATATTTCCGGCGAACTTATTGAAAAAGTTTCATCGATTGATACTACACTTGGAACAATTTCCTTTACTGGTAATGCTGAGACACCAAGGTCTAGAGACTTTGTTGGTTCTGGTTCACTGTTCCATATCGGAGACAGAATTGAGAAGGCAGTATTCTCATACAATAATTCCTCTATTGAGACTGTTGAAACTTCTGAAGATTATCAATCTATCACATCAAGTGCAACCTCGAATATTGACTACGGTGCAGTTGATGGAATTGTAACAGGTGGTGAGGTTGATGATGGTCAGTTAGTAATTACTGAAACCACACAACCATTCGGTCTATTTAATATTACTGGCGATTCCATTGATAAGTGGCAGCAGTGCTTTACTAAGATTGGTAGTGGATCACTATTCTCATTCAACGGCGGAATTGAAAGCAGAACAGATGATTATCCAGAAAGCACAGTACTGTTTAACCTTAGTGGTAACCTCACAGAAAGATTTACTAAGGGCAACTACGCTGGTTCTGGTTCACTGTTCCATATCGGAGACAGAATTGAGAAGGCAGTATTCTCATATAATAATTCTTCTATTGTTGCTGGTGGAACCAGTGATGAGTTTGGTTTTATTGCAGATCCAAGCACTACATCAAACGATTATGGTTCAGTAACAAATGCTTATCTGCCACCCAATACTGATAATGGTGATTTAATAACTCTTCCTGGAGATGAAAATCCATTCGGTCTCTTTAAGATCTCCGGTGGTGATGAAGGACATAAACAGACATTCCGTGAAGTCTTCAGTGGAACTCTGTTTGGTATTGGTAATGCTGCTGAAGCAGCAGTCTGGCAGACACCTGAAGAAACCTTCCTTCTCAAGATGCGTGGTGGCGCAGTTGAGAAACATGTTGAGAACTGGGTCGGATCTGGAAATATCAAATATCCAGAGGACACACCTCTCGCTCCTAATGCTGCAGTCAGATTCCGTCCACACTGGAGAGGAAGTTCCTTTGAATCTCCAATTACCCTTAGCGGTATTGGTGGCGAATTCTTCCGTGGATCTTACGTTGGTAATAAATCCAATGTCAGCCTCAGAATTCTTACATCCAATGAAGGGTTTGAGTGGAGACAATATAGACCATCACCACGTTATGTCAACTCCGTATATGGCAAGATTGGTGGATCGGCAACAGTTGCTGGTATATCAGTATCTCAAAAAGTTAATGTTTACGGATATTATGGTGATGATAGAGATCCAGGAACTTCTGGTTCACTATTCGCATTCAATAGTGCTACAGAAGTAGCTGGTTATAATCCAGTAACAGACACAGTTCTTTATACTGCTTCTGGCAATGCCGCTTCTAAATGGAATCCAGCATGGACATCACGTCCCGATGGTTCACCTAGACTTTCCGGTACTCCTGAACTTCAACTTAGATTTAATATCTTCACTAATCCTGAAGTTGAAGTATTCAAAGTTGATGGCACTCCAGATCTTAAGATCGCTCTTACATATAATGGTTCTGGAACATTATTTACTACTAATGGATCCAGTGAAATTCGTGGTTTCAATCCATCAACAGATACAGTTCTATTCAGGGCAAGTGGTACTCCACTCGTTCTGTTCTCACTGTTACATATTGGTTCTGGATCACTCTTCGGATTTGGATCGGGAGCAGAATCTGCTGTTGTTGATCTGCCACAATCTACAGTTCTATTCATACCTTCTGGTTCTGCAGTACCATCAAGATCTCGCGATTATGTCGGAGAAGGATCTACATCTGTTAATGGAACTCTTACAGAAAGACAAACAGATAGCTACAGCGGATCTGGGTCACTTTCTGCCTTAAGTGGTGCTGTAGAAAGTAGAGTAATTTCTCTCGGAGAGAGTACTGTCCTATTCAAGTCTTCTGGTGGAGAAGCAAATGCATTCGTCAGATCTGCTATTGCTGAAGGTAATGTCACTATCAGCGATAATCTGGATGAAGCATTCGCAAGAACTTATGCTGGCGAAGGTTCGCTCTTCGGATTCAATGGTGCTGCTGAAGCAGTAACAGTAGATGAAGAATCTACTGGTCTGTTTAACTTTATTGGTGATGCCAATATTGTTAGAGATAGATCTTTTGCTGGCGAAGGTTCACTCTTCGGCATCAATGGAGTATCAGAAGCAAGTGTTATCTCACCTGATCTTGAAACTGGTCTCTTTAAGATTACTGGTGATAGTTCAGATTCAAGAAGTAGAATTTCTATTGGTTCCGGTTCAGCAACTATTACCGGAAATGCTAACAGTGCCTTCTCCAGACCTTACGAAGGTCAAGGTTCACTTTCTACACTTGGTGGTGGTGCTGAAGTTGTTGGATTTGATCCTGACGAAGAAACATTCCTATATGAATTTAATGGCAATGCTACTTCTATAAGAACAAGAGGATTTGCTGGTTCTGGAACTGCAACTGTTCTTAACGATACAGTTGTTCCAGTCATTGCTCTTAGTTTCGCTGGTGAAGGTACACTTTCAACCTTCGGAGGAGCAGCAGAATCTAGAACAATTGATGTCGAGAACACTACTCTCTTTGAATTCCGCAATGGTGCTACAGAATCCTTCACTAAAGGGAATTACGATACTGAAGGATCAGCAACAATCTCAGGTGAAGCATCTGATATTAAACTTACCAGAACCTCAGCCGAATTCGGATATATTGCTTCAAATGGTAAGGCAGTTGAGAAGCAAACCGATCATTATACTGGTTCAGGTTCTCTATTCGGTCTCAATGGAGCAACTATTGCTAGAGCAATTGATTATGATGAGACCCAAATTGGACAGCAAGGTGAAGTAGTTTCCACAAATCTATTCACATTCAATGGAGAAAATCCAGGTAGTATTACTAGAATTACCAGACCAGGAACACTTAAGATTACTCTTAGTGGAGATGCAATTCCTGTTCTCAA
>JACKZZ010004621.1_pt1 | contig 22016 bp, 16 predicted proteins | sample 8027871 | NCBI WGS metagenome assembly JACKZZ01 (sample SAMN15724774, study PRJNA655200) | protist metagenome | isolation source: fluorescence activated cell sorting (FACS) single amplified genomes of... | place: USA: West Boothbay Harbor, Gulf of Maine | collected 2000-07-19 | reverse complement strand
CTTTAACTTCTTTATTTATATCTTTTTTGTCAGCCATAGGGGGTTAAATTATTCATATATAAATATGAAAAAAAGAAAGGTATCGTAGATACCTTTACTTTAAAAATTATATGTTGATGAAGGACTTACACCTGGTTTAGCAACTTTATTGCTGGGGGGTGCATTTGATTTTCTTTTGTCAGCTTCTTCTTGTTGTTGTCGATTATAATCATTTATTTTTTGAATATGAAATAATCTCATCCAAATGGGCATGTTGTATATCTCTGAATGTATGAATCCACCACCGCCATGGTACACCAGATCATGTATTTGGGTAAATAGAAGATTTCTATAGTTCAGTGTCAGGCCAAAAAAAGTTGAGGCCAATAGGAATTGAAATTTCTTTCATATTTCCCCTTGGATCTTCATAGTCATATGAAAGATCAACATTTGGTTGAATGTCTGTTATGTAGTTTCTTAATGCTCGTGAATCTCTAGCTAATAATTGTGTATCAACAAATTCTCTGATTGTTTTTTTCTCATAATCACCTCCTACTGAAGTTATAATATACTTCATCCGAGTTGTTAAATCTGAGGATTTATTTTTGTTGATTTTTTTAAGGCCTTTTAATTCATTGGAGATTGAATTTTCATCCCCATGAGTTAGTATCTTAAATGTAATTTCTTTTTTAGATGTTGGTAAAGTTAAATGAAATTCATTTTTACCTTCAGTTACTAAAGATTCATCTAAAAATTTATCTTTTACATCTGTTAGATCTACTTCTATTTTTTCTTCATTATATGTAAATGAATATTCACTTCCATATCCTAAAATACGAGCTGCAATTAGTATAGCGTTTTTATCACCTACTAATAGATCATTATAGTCAATGGGTGTTACAATAAGAGATTGTAATAATTTATCAATTACTGTGCCATTTTGAATATAATTTTGGTTAGTAAGGATGTCTTCTTCTCTTGCAGTCATATATTTCATCTCTATGACTCCTTTAGATAAGGGGGATTCTTTTGAATAAAGTAAACCTTTTGAGGGTAATGTAACTTCCTCTGTGGGAAATTGGTGTTGTTGTTCCATAACGTTATTTATTTATTAAAACTAGTTCAGATATACATATATAAGAATAAGGAAGGACGTCAAAATTTGACGTCCAACCTCGTAATTTCGGGAGAGAAATATGTTTAGTAATTCAAGATGGCGTAATCCATTACTATAGTCATTGAGATGTTTGCTGGTGAATCTGAAGTCCAATCCATATCACCAAAGTTTGCTGATTGGCAATAAGCACCCTTTAAGATCCATTCTTCAACAACATCACCTACTGGTCCTAATGTATTAATTCTAATATCTTTTTTATAGAAATCAGAATAACCATCTCTACCTGTAACTGATTCATGTCCTAAACGAACCCATTCCATTACAGCTTGAGCACCTGATGGTGTTACGGGATCGTATAGATCACATGTAATGTTTTCCCAGTTGGCTTTTCCTTTAATTTTTCTTTTCACGTTAATGTGATCAAGAACTACTTCTCCAAATGTTATACTTGGACGTGAGATTTTTTTAATAAGGTATGCTGGGATACCATCGATGAACATTACGAACCTATTTTGTAATTTAGGTTCGAATGCTGTGAACATCATTTCGTTTGTGTTTAATATTGCCATCTTTTTATTTTATTTATTGTTCTATTATAAATATAATTGTTTTTAGTTTTTTATGCATCAAATGTTGCTCCCGTTGGAAGAACATTAAAGTCAAGTACTATAAATTCAGCTGTTTTAGTTGGTTGTAAGAAAATTTGTCCTACTAATTGATTTCTATCAATTACATCTGGAGTATTATTATTTTCGTCCATTTGTACTCTAAAAGCATATAATCCTTGTCTTTGTTGTACTGATTCCAAATAAGGGTTAACAATGTTTAAGAATCTGTTTCTTGTAGCTTGTGTATTTTGTTCAAATACTAAGTATCTTGAAGAACTTGCAATAAATTTCTTAAGTGCAATCATCAATCTACGAACATTGATTCTGTCAAGTGCTGTTGATCTTGATTGAAGTGTTTTCTGACCCCATATACAAACTCCTGTTTGTGGGAATGTTGCTATTGGGTTGATTTTGTCATTATATAATGTATCTCTTTCAGCTTGGTTTAATCTAACTTTAGCTTCTAATACATTTCCTAATACACCTCTGTTTAAACCTGCTGGTGCAAACCATTCTGCAGCAATGTTATCTGAAGCTGCTATGGCTCCAGGTACTATTACTGATGGTGGTACTAATACTGGTTTATTTTGTGCAGTATCAAGTACTTTAACCCATGGATAATAAACCGCAGCGTAGTTGGTGTCTAACCCATTTACATGACTAACTGCTTGGTTTACTGAAGCATATGATGGTGATAAATCCATTACAAAAAATGCGTCTCCTCTTGCTTCTACCATATCAATTGCAGCATTTGCAACTAGTGGGTGTAGTAAATGTATAACACCTGGTAATGCTAACATATTAATATCATATTCGTCTTGGTTTGAAAGAATATCGATTGCTTTTTTATATCCTTTATAACCACCACCTGATGCTATACTTAAATCAAAACCATATAAATTATCTCCACTTGTATATTGAGTTACTGTATCAATACCTGATTCAGTTCCTGTGAATTTAACTGTATAGGGGGCAACACCATCTTCACCACCTTGGAAAGGTACTGTAAATTTAAGTTGGTTAGCTGCTGGACCTGTAGCTCCTGTTGAATTAATTGAAGCACTTAATGAACCTGTCCATAATCCTGAATCAGCATGGCCACTGTAATTTTCAACATTAAATGCTCCTGCTATGTTTGATTCTTCTACTGATGGTAACGGTTTAATAAAGTTAGCATTATCTAATTCTTTTTCTTCAAATTTCCATCCTAAATAAGCTTTTGAGCTATATGTTGTACCTACTACTTGAGTTCCTTCTAATGAAGCAGAAGGTATTGAGAAATTAACAGCAAATGAAGCTGTTGGTATTGGGTTAACTATAGCTGCGAATCCTTTAGGTGATAATTTTGGTGAAGTTGATTTAGCATCTACTGCTGTGTCTACTTCTACTCTTACATAATTTGAAATGTTTGAATAGTTTCCATTTATTTCAACTTTTCCTAAAGTTTCGTTATATTGTGGATATCTGTCTCCAATTATTCTTGAAATGTAAGTTGGTGAATCTGGATCTAAACTTACACCATTAAATTGTTCAAGGATAACTGGTGATTTATCTGTATCTCCGTACTTTCTAATAATTACATTAAATGTTGAATATTGTTCTTGTCCATCTATATCTGATGGTTCTCTTAAACCATCAATTGAGATTTTATATTCTTTATTAGTTGAAGTACCATGTGCTAAAGTATGGAACTTAAATAATTGTTTAGAGCCATTTGTTACACCTGATTGAATCCATGGTGTTGAAGCATATGAATACTTTTCATTTACAGCTGCACCTAATCCTTCAAAAATTATATTAGCATTTTGAGTTACTAATTCTAAATTTGAACCTGAACCAAGTGTACCATAAGCAGATAAAGCATCTGTTGCTAATAAGCTTGTTTGTAATGATTTAAAGTTTATGTAAGTGTAACCAGGAGTTCCATCATATGTAGTAACACCACTTTTACTATTATCTGGTGAATTACCTAATGATTTAAATATATAAGCATTATTAGCGGGATCTATAGAAGCACCTGTAAATGTTTCTGAACCATGAGTAGAACCACTTAATTTTAATGAAAATGTTGCATCTAAAGTAGCACCACCTGTTAAAGTTGAGTCTTTTAAGTCTGGATTAGCGTCTGTATCTTTAGAAGGGAAAATCACACCTAATAATGTTTTATCAGTTGCTGTTGATCCTGTTGCAATTAACGCTATCACTTCGTTAGTACCATTGGTAAATGTATAACCATCACCACCTAATACTCTTGTTACTGTAACGGATCCTGCATTTCTTAAATATTCTCTAACTGTTTGTGGTACAAAAGTTTCAGAGCTTAAAGATCCAAATTTATTTTCAAAGTCTTGGAAACTTCTTACAACAGTTGGTACAAATGCTGGTCCTTTTACTGTTGGTCCCACAATTGCTGCACCTATTGCGCCTACTCCTTGAGGTAAGAATGAAAGGTCGTTTTCTCTCGTGAAAACACCTGGTGAAATTATTTGTTCTGCCATCTTATATATTGTTTATTATGTTATATCCTTGGTTGGTCCCGTATAAATATGTAGAAGAATCGTAAACCCAACCAAAGAAAGCGATTAAGTTTAATTACTTAACCGCTTATAAATATTGGGTAATTTTTAAAAACTACTCTGCTGGTATGAAAGTACCTGTTTCTATATCTAAACTACCTTGACCATATTTGTCTGATAAAGATTTTGCTAGGGTAGCTTCTTCTTTTTGTATAGAGGATAATTGTTCTTTTAAAATAGATTCTTGCTCTTCTATTCTATTTTTAGCTAAATATAATTGACCAAAATTGTTTGTAAGTTGGTTTGTTCTAGCTTGAAGTTCTCTTAAGTTTTTAAGTTCTTCTTCTGTGAATTTTTGTGGTCCACTTTTAATATCTTGTGGTGATGGGATTTTTTCTTCTGCCATAACTTTTATTTTAAATTAATATCGGATATACATATATGCGAATAGTAAAAACCGCAAATTATTTTATTATGATACTTTAACTATACCCCTGTCGTTCCAAAGTTTATTTCTGTCTCTAGGTCTACTTGTGGGTAATGTACTAGCATCTAGTTTTGACGCGTCAGTTGTTCCTGCAGCACCATCTTTACCAGCTGCACCATCAGCTCCATCTGCACCATCAGCGCCGTCAGCACCAGCGGGTCCTCTTGCTCCCGTTGCACCTGCAGCTCCAGTTGCACCTGTAGCACCCGTATCTCCTTTATCTCCTTTTGCTCCAGCAGGACCTTGAGCTCCATCACCAACCTCTGCGGTTATATATCTTCTAAGCTCATCTATATCTTCGCTTAATTTTTGAATAGCGTATAATGCGGGGGCTATATTATCAAACATACCCGTATCATTTACATGATCCCCCTTATCATATTGGGCTTTTATTTCAAGTTCTTTAGCTGTATCGATACTCCTAGCATCTTTACTACCACCTGATTTTTTGTTAAATACTTCTACTATTTTTCTATCTCTTAATGCCATAATTATACTGTATATTCCCAAACTACAGTAACTTGCATGTTAGCTGTAGTTGAGAGTGATTTTATTATTGATACTCCTAAAACATCTCCTTCGTCAAACTCTGCTGTCGACGTTGTGCTAAACGTAGCTGTAGCGCTTGAGTTAGCTGTGTTTAAATCTACACCTGTAACTGTCTCCGCAGCAGACGGAGCAAATGTTCCTGAACTAGTCGCCACCCAAAACAACACTTGACAAGATGTACCTATAGCCGCGGTAGTATGTAACACAACCTTAACTATCCTACCATCGTAAGGCGCAACCATTCTATTATAGTATTGCGCATTTGTAGGATTACTTGACTCGTTTAAGTTATTGAATGGTACAAAGAAATCTGCTGTTGTACTAGTGCTATTCATAAAAAAGTTATGATGCGAAGTGCATATTTGCTTAACTTTACCAGAATCCATATCATTTGGTATTCTAGCTTCTGCTAATGTTCCACTATTAATATCACTTGCGTCATGATTATGGTTAGATGCTGCTGCTCCTAAAGCTGTTAAAGCTGCACCTGCAGTAGTTGCACCTGTACCACCATTTGCTATGGGGAGGGTGTTTATTACATCTCTAGTTAAATCAGCTCTAGTAAGAAATCCTGCATTATTGCTAAATAAATTTAATCCTATTTCATTTACGGCTTTTCTTCTTTCTGCACCATTATCCAATACAATAAATTCATCAGTACTAGCCATTGTTGATGTCATATCAGTGAGTTCTGATAAATCTAATGTAATAGATGGGGTTGTAGTTCCGTTTGAAACATCTAAACCTGTTCCTACTGTTACGTTTGTTACTGTACCTGTGTTGGTTGTAAACCCAGCACCATTTGTTAATTGATTATTGTTAGTAGGGATTGTAGGTGTGTTAGCAATGTCAGTATTATAGTCTACTTGATTTCTTGTTATAGTTTGTCCTGATATTGTAATATAATCATAAGATCCTGCTAAAGTAACATCTGTTGAGTTGTCTGTTCCTGCTGCATCGACTCCTAAGTTTGTTCTTGCAGTACCTGCATCTGCTAAGTCAGATAAGTTGCTTGATTTTGCAAGTTTAGTTCCTACTGTGGTAGTAAGAGAGGCTAATGCATCTTGATCATTTGCAAGTGAAGCTGAAAGTTCACCTAATGTGTCTAATGCCGCTGGGGCAGTACCAATTAGATCAGTTAATTCTTGTTGAACGTATGCAGTTGTTGCAATTTTAGTTGAATCATCGTTTGCCGATGGGGTAGGTGCAGCAGTGGTTCCTGTGAATGTAGGGCTAGCAAACATAGTTGCTTTACTTTCGTTGGTTACGTTTCCTAAACCAACATTAGCAGCTGTTGTTCCTGATCTAATTGTTGCGGTTGAATCTTGGTTAGAAGTTGCACCTAAAGCAGCTCCAGCAGTTACTGTTGCTACGGCAACACTATTTATTGTACCTGTTAAATTACCACCTAATATGGTTGCTCTACTTTCATTTGCAACATTTCCTAAACCTACATCATCTTTTGTAGTACCTTGAGCTCTTAAAGAAGCGAATGTTCCATCAGCATCGAAATTGTCGCCTGTTGCGTAATTACCTAAATCACTAATTTGAGATTCTGTGATTGTTATATCTCCTTCATGTGCTGTTACGTCCCCTGAAGTTACTGTGTAGTCTGTTAGATAGTTTGGGTTTGTTGAAGGAACCCATGAAGGTGTAACGTCTGCCCCTGTTGCAATACCATCTAGCTTAGTTCCATCAGTTGCTATATCTCTTCCGTCAACTGTACCAGAAACAACTACGTTACCAGTTATATCAACGCCAGTAGATGTTGTTTCAAGTTTTTTAGAGCCGTCGTATCTTAAGGCAACTTCAGCACCGTCAATAGCATCTATCGCTATTTTTGTACCACCAGAGTTTCTTACGTAAAAACTTGAAGCATCGATTCTTAAATTACCAGTTCCGCTATCTTTTATATAACTATGACCACCATCGTGATATAGTTTTAAATCAGCAGCGCTACCTATCTTTAAACTAATGTTATCAGTTAATAAAACGTCTTTGCTAAATATGTTTGTAGCGCTACCACCATCAACTCTAAAAAATTCAGTACTACCTGATTGAAATAAAATGTCACCTGTAGATGTAGTAGTTCTAAGTTTTAAGTTTCCTGCTGATCTTATATCCCCATCAGTATTATCAGAGGATATTCTTAATATTTGACTTGAACCAAATCTTGCTTCAGCATCAGTTGTAAATCTAAAATGACCCCCATCGAATACAAGGATATGATCTGATGAATTATCTAATGTTATATCTCCATTATTAAAACTAATTGCTGGAGTAAATATAGTTCCACTTGCACTTATAGCTCCTGAAGAGGTTATATCGTTATATAAAACATTACTTGTTGTAGTAACATTTTGATCCATGTCATATAACTCATTATTACCTTGCCCAGTATTTAAAGTATCAGATTCTATTACTAAATGTCTTTTTGTTCCTGTTACTGTTGCCATTATGTTAGTCTTTTTCTTGGTATTTTATAATTAAGTGATTCTTTTTCTGCAGAGTGTAATGATCCATAAATACATATCATAGGCCCATCATATCCCAGATTATATCCTTGTTTTGATTCTGTTCCTGTTGAGGATATTTTGTACCTTAATTGATTACCTGTTGTGGTGAAAACATGTTTAGGTTCATTAGCATAATCATAGGATTCCCAATCTGTTCCATTATTGTTAGATACGTGTACTGCTATTGTTACTCCTTCGGGTGATGTAAGATTAAAATTGCTAACAGATACATAGTCTATATTTTCTGAATTGTCTAATGTAAAAGTACCAAATATTACTTCCCAATTACCTCTCAATAAATCGGGATCATCTGCATCGTTCCATACCATAAATCTGTGACCATCAGCACCATACCCTACCATTACCCAGTATTTAGTTCCATTGGCAGATGCCATTCTTATCATATTACCACCATAGTCGTGTCTAACTGATCTACTATAACCATTAGATGTATCTTCGGTAATATCATTATACCTATACATTCCAGGGGTTTTAAAATTGGTTCTATCAACAAATCCCCCTAGCATATTATACCCTCTATCAGCATGAGTTCTTACATAGGTAGGATGGTCGGGGTGTTTATCCATTGGTACGCCACTTGTTTTTTGATATTTATAACCAAACCTAAAATTGTTAGGAAATAAAACATTAGATACATCATTAGTGTATGCTTGATTAACTATTGTGGGGTCACCTCCTGTAAGGCAAGGGGTAATGTCTACTTCTACTATTCTACTACTACCCCCCACTATAATTTTATTAGGGTAATTAACTGGGTCGTCACAATGGAAACCTTGTTCATACCCATCATCACCAACTCCTGCGTCTCCCATATCGCACCAAACTGTTTTGGGTGATGATGTTGATGCTGATACTATTAATGTAAAATTTGCATTATAGTAAGGAAAATCATACATTCTATCATTTACTTCATCATAAAATAAACATCCTCTATAACCATTTCTATCTATAACACCTGAACCTGAAAGATAAATGTCGCTTGATGTTTGGTCTAATCTTTCTTCTGCACCCGTTCTTAGGTTTCTTCTCATTATTTTTTTATAATGATGTGAATCATGGTCAGTAGCGTAAATCCATTCTCCTGCAGCTGCTAAACCACTTGTATAACTATTACCAACTCTATTTACATATCCACCACCTGTATCTTGAGAACCAATAAAAGCATCTGGGATACTGTGGGTGGGTCTATCATGTTTTACAAATGTAGTACCACTACCTGTACATCCACTATAATCAAATGTAGTATAACCTTCAACATTATAAGTCATTACTACACCTAATTTATTTATAGTATCAATTGCAACTGATTGTAAGTGATTATATGTTGATGTTGTATCTCTATAAAGAAAATTGGTTTCTTGAAATATTTTAGTAAGGGACCCATCATTATTTAATCTTCTAACTGCAAAGCCATCACCCCAACCTACAGTGAATAGTAAATCTCCATCTACTTCAAAACCGTTTGGGAAACCAATTACTCTATCACCACCATCATAATCACCACCACTACTATTTACAAGGGTGGTTCCATAACCACCTTTTCTTTGAGGCATAATTGCTTGCTGACCACCATAGTCATTCATACCCGCATTAGTGATAGAAACAATATTACTACGTGATATTTTTTGTGTTTTACTCGCCATCGTATTCTTCTATTTGTTTTTCAAGTTCCATAATAGTAAATTTAAGAAGTTTATAAAGAGTTTCCTCTTTGTCTTCTCTTAGCTCTTCTAACCTTAAATCTTCTTTACGAGCTGCTAACTGTTCTTGTAATTCTTCTAGTGTCATATTAAGCTACTGTTATTTCTACCCAAAATTGGTGGTATTTTGCTTTATCTTCGTCTGCAATAGTATACATGTAACTTGTATTATTACCTGTGTAAATTAAAGATGCACTGCTTCTAGATAAACTACCTTGTGTTGCATGTGCGTGTTTATATATTTTATAGTTACTTACAAATCTTGCTTTTGTAGACGGTGGATCCCATTGTATAAAATATACTTTATTAAGTGGTGTAACACTTAAATTTGTGGGTTCTAAACTTGATATAGTAAATGCTTGTGATATTGTAGCTGCTGATGAATAAACACCATTTTTAACAGCATACACTCTGTAAGCCATTGTGCCTGTTTGTGAAAATGTACTGTCAATAACTGACATTGTATTTCCAAAGTCTGCTGGGTCTATTACTGATATTAAACCATAATCTGTACTTCCATCAATTGAATTAAATACTAAATAATAATCTATATTACTTGTTGAAGATTTATTAAAACTTAAATCTATAGTGTCATTAACTATTGATGTAGAAAGTGATGATGGGGCTCCTGGTGCTGATCTTGTTAAATAATTTGGATTACTTGAGGGGACCCATGATGGTGTAACGTCTGCTCCCGCTGATATACCATCTAATTTTGTTTTTAAAGCATCAGTGAAATTATTTTGTGTCAAACCACCATCTCCAACTGTGTATGTTGTATTAGTATCTGTCCAAGGTACGTTAACAAACATTTGACCTGAAGATAATTCAACAGGGTAGTTTTTACCATTTTCAGTGTATCCTATTTTTACAAGTCCTAAAGTAGATGAATTTGCTTCAGAATATGTTGTATTAGTATCTGTCCAAGGTACGTTAACAAACATTTTTTCAGAAGATAGTTCTACAGGATAATTTTTACCATTTTCACTGTAGCCTATTTTTACACCACCTCTTGTATCTGATGCTGCAGCAGGTAAGGAATAGTTGTTTGCGTTATCTTCTACTCCTGTGGCTGTACTGTACGTACCTAAATCTGAAATTTGTGCTTCAGTTATTGTTAGTGCTCCTTCATGTTGTGTTACGCTTGCTTCTGATATTCTGCCTGTTGCAAGTGTACCTGTTGTTATTTTTGATGCAGCTAAATTTGGAATTCTTGAAGCACCAAATGTTCCACTTGTAATATCACTAGCAGCATGTGTGTGAGAAGCTGCGGCAAAATCACCGCTATCATTTGTGGCCGCTGAACCTAAACCCAAATTAGTGCGGGCAGTTTCTGCGTTTGTTAAATCGGATAGATTACTTGATTTTGCGAGTTTAGTTCCAACGGTTGTGGTAAGAGAAGCCAAACCTGTTTGGTCAGCTGCTAAAGAAGCGGATAGTTCACCTAGTGTATCTAATGACGATGGGGCAGTACCAATTAAATCTGTAAGTTCTTGTTGAACGTAAGCTGTGGTAGCGATTTTTGTTGAATCATCGTTTGCTGTTTGAGTAGGTGCTGTTGGGTTACCTGTCAAAGCAGCGTTAGTAAACATCGTAGCTTTGCTTTCGTTAGTTACATTACCTAAACCAACATCACTTGCATTTACGGATGTTAAATAATTTGGGTTTGTTGACGGAACCCATGAAGGTGTAACATCAGCTCCAGATGATATACCATCTAGTTTATTTTTTAAAGTAGTTGTAAAGTTATTGTCTGTTTGAGAGGGTAAACTTGTTAAACTTGAACCATCACCAATAAATGCGTTTGCTATTATATCTCCACTTGCACTTATATTACCTGAGGCTGTAAGTGCAGAGTTCATGATTTTTACTTTACCAAATATATTTACTTTATCATCTGATACTATTTGTAATGTACCATTTGTATTTGAATTTAAATATATTCCTGAGTCTCTAAAATGAAGTTTAGTGGTTGTACCAAAGAATTTAGTGCCTGTGATTGTTTGGGTAGTATCTGTGTATACAGGAGGCCTTCCAACAATTTTATCATTGTTAACTTCAATAACTTCATCTAGTTTTTCTTTAAGGAATTGGATAGCATCATCAAAGGGATTATCATTAAAAGATCCAGTGTCAAATCTTTCTTCAATAATCGATTTTACATCTGCTTGCTTAAAACGGGTGTATCTAGAATCTGTTTCGTTTGATATGTCTAATAATTTCTTTAATGCCATTATTTTACTCTTGTATAATTAATTTCAAAAAATCCTCTCCAATTAGTTGACCCTAAACTTACATTATATCTAGGATATAACCAAGAACCTGCGCTTACTATAGTATCGTTAAAACTTACAGTTAATTTTTGTGGAACCCCTGTATTACCACCATTGTTAGCATCCATATCACCCTCAAAAGCTGTAAGATTGTCATTGATATCAGTTTCACTTGTTATAGGGTATGTAATATTACTTGAATCTAATACTAATATAGAACCTGATAATTCGTAGTTAGTAGAGTTAGAAACATTTATCATAATAAAAGTATACGAATCTAATTTTGCTTTATAGGGTATTCTAAATCCAGCACTGGAGTATCTGAAAGCTTTACTAGCTCCTACTGTTAATGAGGGATAACTATCATAATTTCTATTCCAAAAATAGTAATTTATTCCTTGGTCATTGGGTCCATACCATGTTCCTGCTGTGGCACTACCTTGACCCTGAAAACTTGCTGCTTGAGATTCTATATTATCTGAATATACTTTTCCACTTGCACTTATTTCACCTGAGGCTGTTATGTTTGTAGCTGTTACATCACCATCTATAGTTAACAGTGAATCACCAACAGTGGACGTACCTATAGCTACTTTATCATTTCCTGAGTCTACAAATAATGCATGGGTATCATTATTACTTTCTACTCTAAAATCACATGAAGCTGCACTGCTTTCATTAACTACTACACCCGCGGATGAAAACTGAGCTACGTTAACGTTATTGGCATTAATTCTCCAATAGTCATCATTATTTAAAAGGATGTAGGTACCAGATGTATTTTCAGATATTATTTTACTATTATTGGCTAATCTAACATCATCTCCTACAATAATGTCTGTGGCTGTTACATTACCACCAAATGTACCATTTCCTTGTGCATTTAAACTACTACCCACATATATATTTTCTCCCGCAACTATATCACTTGAAGCAGATATAAATCCTGATGATCTTGGTGTTCCAAGTACACTAAGTGTGCCTGTTGATGTTTTGTAGGTTAAATTATTTTGAGATGTTACAGTACCATCACCATCATCGGTGACTAAATTACCAGCGGTACCACCAAACCCTACTTCGGTTAAATCTAAAGTTACATTTGGGGTAGTTGTTCCGTTTGTAACATCTAAACCTGTTCCTACTGTTACTTCTGTTACTGTACCTGTGTTGGTTGTATAAGTAGTAGAATCAACACTACCATCAGCTTTCAAGAATTGGGCGGAAGTACCACCACCTTTGATAAAGCTATTTCCTGTGAAATCACCACTTGAACTTATATTACCTGAGGCTGTTATGTTACCTGAAGATGCATCTAAAAATACACTATTGCCTGTTCCATCATTAACATCAAAATCATTTATATGGTTAGTGGGTGCAGATGCGCCTACTCTAAATACAGTTCCATTAAAATCAGCATAATGTTGATTACTTAAATTAAGTTGTTGTGCATTTATTATACCACTAGCACTTATATTCCCTGACGATGTTATATTGTTAAGTACAGCGTTAGATCCGCTGACTATAACCTTTTTCCAATTTGGCATATTTCTATTTTATTACGGTTGGTTACTCACTGCGAGCCCACTTCCTCCTAGGAGGCCAATAATTTGTTATAAATATATAGAAAATTTTATTTCTTGACTTTTTCTGCCTCTGCTTTCATGATTTTTTCTAAGTCTTTTTGTTTTTTGGTTTCAGACTTTTTAATATCATTTTCTACTTTAACTTGTAGTGCAGCTAGATTTTTAGCATTTTTTCCTGTGATTGTTACTAAGTCAAGACCTTGACGTATAACTGTCCATTCTTCTAGGGTGTACATAACTTATTTATTTTAGTTTATTATAGCTTGTTTGTAGTTTATATACAAGGTTGTATAAATCTTCTAGCACGGAGCCACTGAAACTTGAATTTTTTATTGATTGAAGCAAAATCGCTATCTCGTCTTTTGACAAAGATAGCGATATTTGGTCTTCTGGAATATTTAGTAATTCCTTTTTTTTGTTTATTTTGTCTAACTTACTATGTTTAAACATAACCTTATTTATTAAATATTTTAGCACTTATTTATTAAGCATATATGTAAATATCACCTGTATCTGTTTTAACATGCATATTACCATATCCATTACTTGCCCCACCATAAGTTGGAGCTGCTGATGGTACAGCTGCACTTACTTCAATAGTAGATAGATAAGCATCCGCTACTATACCAGTTGCATCTACTGCTAAATCATTATCTAATACCCATCTAGTTGTAGCTGTATCGTATCCAAATGCAAAACCTGCACCATCTGCTTGTTTACTTACTATAAAACCACCATCAGTTGCTGCTTGTGATCCAGATGCAATTGTAATAAATTGATCTTCAATAGTTAAATTAGTAGTTTCAAGAGATGTTGTTGTTCCTTGAACCGTTAAATCTCCTGAAACTGTTAAGTTTGTAAATTGTGGTGAATCGCCTGTTTGTAAACCTAAATCTACATCAGCACCATTTACTGTAAGTGTACCTTGGGCTGTTGATGTTATAGCTGAAGCTGAAACAATACCTGATTTGAGTGTTACTACACCTCCGTTTGTCATTGTAACATCACCTGTAAGAGTAGCTGCTGTAAAACCAGTGCCATCACCAATTAAAAGTTGTGTATTACCTACTTCAAAGTCTGATGGGTCACCCAAACTATTTGCATTTCTAACTTTAACAGTGTTAGCAGCCATATTGGCTAACTTCTCGTTAGTAATACTATCATTTTCAACTGTAGCACCCGTTACTGTTGCAACACCACCAGCAGTTATAGTTACATCACCCGTAATAGCACCAAAGACAGAACTACTAATAAATGGCATCATTGAGCCTGAATCAACGCTAAATGTTCTTGCAGTGGAACCATTAAATGTTCCGCCACCATCATTTAAACCAGCTCCTGCTGTTAAAGCATTTGTTGTAGTACCAATAGTAGTGCTTGTAAATGCATTTGATCCTAATTCTCTAGTTCCAACTACATTTGAACCATTTATCATTACAGCAGTTGCTTCTGCTACTTGATTAGATAAACCATTTACAGTTAATGCATTTGCAATTATAGTTCCACTTGAACTTATATTACCCGAGGCTGTTAAATGAGAATCTAATGCAACATGAGGTTGAAAACGAACAACATCTGATCCCGCAAAATTTAACTCATTTGGGTTTAAAGCTCCTATAGTGTTATTCGTATTACCATTAACAAATGTAATTCTATCTGATAAGTCAATACCATCTGATATTATTTTTGCACTTGCACTTATAACATCTGTGGCATTTATTTTATTAAAAGTTACATTATCAGTTGTTTCTAAACCTAGATCAACAGTTGAACCTACTACTCCATTTGTAGTTAAGACTGCTGTACCTTGGGTTGCTGAAGATAAAACTGAAGCTGAAACTAAAGTATTAGTAACACCATCTAATATGGTATCTGCTGTAATAGAACCACCTAGTGAGATGTCTTGACCAGCAATTGTAATTCCATCGTTTGCTAATTCTGTGTTAGCTAAACCTGTAGTTAGTGTTAATGAACCAAGCTCGGCTGCTGATCCCGAGACTATGACTTTTTTCCATTCTGCCATTGTATATGTGTTTTAAAATGTTGTGTTGTTATTTATACGTATATTATTTTTTAAAGACCCGCGTAAAAAGCTGAAGCAGAATAAACTAAACCACCAGTTATTGCTGTTGGTAAAGTATCTAGTGCTCCAAATTTTAGAATGCCATCTTTTGTCATTTCTAATTTATTGTCTTGTCCGTTGTTGTCTGTTATTGTTATTATGAAGGGTGATTCTTCTGCTCCACTTTCTAATGTTATAATTGTTTGGGCAAAGGATCCTGTAGATCCTATTATTTGTCCACCTGCACTTATACCGCCCGATGCAGTAATGTTTGTAAAATTTTCTAAGCTTCTTACTTCATTAGAACTTGAACCAAAATAAAATAAACCAGTATCTATATTGATACCTACTTCCCCTTGTGTTAGAGAAATTGGGACTGCTGATCCGGTTCCTGTTCTTAATTGTATAATTGCTGACATATATTAATACGTATTTTAAAAATTTACTTATCGCGATTAAGCTCCATAATCCCACTCCCAAAGTGAAGTTGCTCCTAATACATCAATTTCTGATAAAAATGCTGTGTTTGGTACTTTTATAGACATATATACTCTAGCTCCTGCTGGTACATCATCCCATGATCCTTCATCCACACCATTTGTAAAATCAAAAGTAACAGCTTCATGGTTTGTACCTGTGCTTATAGAGTATTTTGCTGCTATTAAAGATACACTACTAGTGCCTGGATTAGCTGCATGGTAACTACAAGTAAAACTGGTATTACCGAGACCATCACCTGGGGTGACTGCTCGTATGATTGCTTTTCTTGGTTTACCTGGTACAACTGCTAGTTTTTGGATGTTTTGATTTGTTACAGTTGCGTTTTCATCTCTTGTTTGCCCACCTAAAGGAAAATAAATATATGAATCTATTGGTGTAATAGTACTAACAGACATATCATTTTGTTCTAATTGTCTTCCATAAACGTACCCACTTGCACTTATATCCCCCGAAGCTGTTATATTACCATCATGGCTTATTTTTAATTTAGTATCTCCACTAGTTTGGAAAAATAAATCACCCCCATCACTAGCTACACGTTTTATATAAACATCGCCTGTAAGTTGGTGGACTTCATTTCCGTTATTACCCATGATAAGACTACCATATCCTGTTATTGAATTAACACTCTGAATATTAGTGCTAATAAGATCACCAACAATATTACTATCAAAATTTGCGGTTCCATTAAAGTTAGCTGTAGAAGTTGCAGTTAATCCGCCATTTATATTTAAAGATCCAGTTAATTGATGGGTATTACCAGCATCCAATAAGAATTTTTGTTCTGCTGCTCCAGTTTTACCCGCAACACTAAAAATTATATCTGCTTGGATACCTGTTGCATCTCCATCACTTACAACTGCTTTTATTACTGCTGTTTCACCTGTAGATCTGTCATCATAACCCGAGGTTGATCCTGATTCTGCCACCCACCTTATAGAACCTAATGTATCTCCTACTTGTGGTGGGTCTATAAATCCAATTCTTTCTATTTTTTCTAGTATTGAGTTTTGTTCTGCTGGTTTTCGAGAATTAAAAAAGGACTGTGCTTCAGTATCATCAGCAAATGGTCCTAAACCTATAGCTTCTAAAGATGCTTTAGTAACAGCTGTTCCTCTTGAAAATCTTAAAAGAAATTCACTACCTGTTGATGCTGTGGTTGGGTCTTTATCAAAACTTTCAATATTACCGTCTTGGTTGATTTTTAAACCTTTCCTTGTTCCTGGTTTTTGAAATTGAGCTTCATTTACTAATATATCAAAATCTGATTGAGGATCGTTTGTATTAAGTCCTACTTTACCCGATCCTGAAAAATATAGGATAGTTTCGTTTGTTCTTCCTGATTCAGAATATGCCACAGAAGATGTTTCTATACCAAACATTAAACTACCATTATCATTAGCATCATATTTCATAGAAAATGAAGCCGAGTCAGAGCTTAAAGTAGGTACTGGGGTAAAATTTAATATACCAAATCCATCTCTTACTATATTAAAACCAATAGTAGATTCAGCTACCGATGATGTAAAAAATACAGGAGATGGTAATGCTGTTCGTTTTAAATGGTTAATTATAATAAAATTACCATCCAAACTAGCACTATACGCACTTAAATTAAAACTAGAACCTGTTATAGCATTATAAGTTTTATTTATTACTGTAGATGCATTATCTGTACTTTCTAAAGATATATTTAAATATCTTCTATTTTTATTTGAAGATGTAAAATATAAAGAAGAAGATACTGTTGGTTGGCGAAATAAATTAAAACTTGACGTGTGATATCTTATGGTTTGATATAAATTCTCCCCAGATACTTGATCACTACCACTTAAGATAGGGATTTGAAAATATGCATTTAAACTCGCAGTAGGGATAAGGTCATTAGCAGCAACTGAAGCAGTAAATGCTGTTATCTGTGCTATAGATGTAGTGCCCGAAGCTGTGGGTGTTAAGATAGATCCTGAGGGGATAAAAAATATCCCATTATTATCTCCTACTATTTGATTTTCTGCTAGGTATTGGGGCATATTAAACTATTGTTGAGTTGGTTAATGTATTACCCATGGATAGGGGTCCAGAAGGGTTAGTGTAATATGTTCTATAATATTCACCAGAGAATCCATGGTAGTTGTGTGAAAAAGTATATACTAAATGAAAGTGAGAATATCTAACATTTTGGTAGTTATTATTAGTATTTATAAATGCTTGGGAAGAATCAATATCAGCATTTACTCCATTTTGGTAATCAAATGGGGTTGAAAAAAAAGTTCCTTGTGGGGTATAAGAAGATACTGTTATTGCTAGTTGTTGAAGTTGTCTCATTCTATTTCCTAAAGAAGAATTATCTTTATCAACTTGTTGTACATCGGTAGCATCTTGGTTGGGACCATCAAAATAAGCATCAATATTTGATAAGGCCCAACTGGCATTTGGACCTGATACTACTATCCCCGCATAAAGATATTCATTAGGACTTGGTCCGGGAATTAACTCTCCATCATCTTCATTTTCTCTAACTAATCCAGTGTAGTTTTGACCATTAGGAGATGCCACCAACATATTAATACTATTCATTCTAAAACTAGTAGCCATTATCTATTATTTTTTTAAGTTCATCAATTTGTTTTTGTTGGTCTTTTATAGCCTCAATTAGTAAAGGAACTATTTTTTCATATTTTACTGCTTTGTAGCCTGTTTTTCTTTCTTCTACTACTTCAGGTAAAACTTTTTCTATTTCTTGGGCTATAACTCCAACATCGTGTCCCTTATACGTATTTTGGTTTTCGTTCCAATCGAAAGTATATCCACCAATTTGTAAGAGTTTTTCAATAGGGTTTGATATTGGTGTAATATTATCTTTTAAACGTTTATCTGAAGTAGAAAATGCTATAACATCCCCTTCAGCTGTTATATTACCAGCCTCACCACCAGTGCCTACGCTAGAATCTCCTGCAGATACATCTATATTTCCTTGATAAGTACCTGCCATATCAAATGTTATTCTATTATTACCAGCAGAATCATCTCCGACAAATTGAATACCATTTCTAGCGAAAAATCTTATTACAGCAGTTTCTGTACCATCAGCTCCATCTCCTACTTCATCATCTCCTGTAGCTTCTCCTTCAAGGTTTATTTGTACTTTATCAACGATATCTAAGCCTGTCATATCCTCATTATTTAATGATTGGACTTGCACATAATAAAGATTATCATCAATACCACTACTATCAATCATTACTATTCTATCTGTAGCTGTTAAAGAAGCTGGTAATGGAGCTATAGCGGAAGCATCATAATTTATTGTTATGGTATCAGTTACATTGTTTCCTGATGTTCTTAAACCAGTACCTCCTGTAAGAGTAAAATCAGCTACTGAAGAATTATCCTCAACATCAAAATCATCTGTAGTAAATTTTACTGAAGTTATATCACCTATATTAGAAGTAAAACCAGCATCATTATTAAAGCCACTAAGATTAATACTTGATTGATCACCCCCAATTTCATCCCAGTCAACCCCAGTAATAAAACCATATGAATTATTCCAGTTAGTATTACCATCGGTGATATACCCTTGACTAGTTACAAATTCATAAATTTGATCTCCAGTTGCTAAATTAGTACTACCGTTTGTTACAGATGCTGTAATGGTTGATACTGTAGGATCTGTTGCTGTTCCCCCTATAGATATTGTATTAGCGTCCCCACTAGTTACACTTGTTACTGTACCACTACCACCACCAGCACCACCACCATAACTTCCTGTAAAATATAATCTACCAGTGGATGTATCATACATTACAGTGTTATTGAAACTACCCCCAGCATCTGTAAGATTTCCAAATAAATTTCCACTTGCACTTATATTACCTATTACTTCTAGTGCTTCTCCTGGTGTATCTGTTCCAATACCAACTTTACCATCATTTTGTACTATAATACCATTAGTAGAACTAATACCATTAGCATATACCATTCTAATATCATCTCCAGTTGCATGATAACCAACTGCTCCTCTTCCACTTCCTCCTTCATTAAAATAAATGTATGAGTGTGTAGCTGTACCATCATTAGCACTGTCTATTTTTAAATATGCTTGTTGATTATTTGTAGTTGATTTAAATAAACCTACCTGTCCTAATACAATTGATCCAGGTGAATTTATTTCTAAATAATCGCCAGATAAAGTTCCACTTGCACTTAAATCTGTGTTTATTTTAACAATATCATCTTCAAATTCTGCAACAGTTATTTCGTTTACACCTCCCCCAGCGGTTCCTGTGTTTGCTCTAATTTGTACAACACCATCAGCTGCTCTATTTACTAATGCTACAACATCTGAACCCGGAAAAAGTAAACCATATCTAGCCACACTACCTGCATCTAGATATTGTACTCCCGAAGTACCACCTCCAGCTGTTCCTAAAAATACTAATTCAGAATCACTTTCTATTTCCACATCTCCCGTAAAGTGTGCTGTACTCGCACTTACATTTCCGGTTACTGTTAAATCTCCTGTTAGTGTGTCTGTTGTGTTTAGTAAGAATGAACCTGAAACTGTAGCTGCTGTTGGTAAAGCGTTTATAGCAGTTGTATTGGTTGTTATATCTGTAGCTATTGAAGCACTTGTACTTGCAAAAGCACCCGAAATGTCAGATGCTATTTGGGCAGAAGAAGAAAGTACTCCTGACCCCGAAAGAACTTGGGCTGAAGAAGAAATTAATCCTCCTCCTATATTCCCCGCAGTATCGTAGGTTAATTCTTTTGTAGTTGTATTATAGAATACTGCGTTTGCTTGATTTGTGTTTGATAGTACACCATATAAAGCTCCACTTGAACTTATAGCACCACCACCCACAGTTTCTATCCCTCCTGGTTTTATAGAAGCATAATTTGCGCCTGCTAAAGTTTGGAATCTAGTTTCTGTTATGGCTCTTATATTATTTCTATTATCACCAACAATAGTTATAGCACTATCGGTTCCTGTTATATACTGATCATTAGTTGAGTCATCATCAAATGATATTCTTCCATCTCCCGGTAAATATACATTTGAAGCTAGTATATTTCCACTTGCACTTATATTACCTGAGGCTGTTATATGCCCATCATCTTTTACGTTTATACTTCCTGAGAAAGTATGAACATCATCTGATGAATTTCCAAATTGAGTAGAACCACTTTCAAAAATTATTGAAGCAGAAACAAATTCTGTGTGGAATTCTTGGGCGGTAATTGTACCTGTTACTGTTAAGTCTCCATCTAAAGTGTCTGTTGTGTTTAGTAAGAATGAACCTGTTGCTGAAGTTAGATCTGCTATGGAGGCTGAGTTTGTAGCTATATCTGTAGCTATTGAGGCACTAGTTGAAGTAAATGCACCCGAAATGTTTGCTTCTAATGCGTATGAACCTGTTGCATTAGTCAAAGTGTTAATGTTATTTATGTTTATAGCTATAGAGGCTGAGTTTGTGGTAATATCTGTAGCTATTGAGGCACTAGTTGAAGTAAATGCGCCTGATATATTTGCTTCTAATGCGTATGAACCTGTTGCACTGGTTAAAGTACTTATGTTAGTTGTATTTATGGCTATAGACGATGAATTTGTAGTAATGTCTGTAGCTATTGAAGCACTTGTTGACGTAAATGCACCTGAGATATCTGACTCAATTTGAGCTGAAGAAGAAAGTATCCCTGACCCCGTAAGGATTTGAGCAGAAGAAGAAACTACTCCTGTTGTATTAAGTAGTTTTACTGAGGAATCTTGTGTTAATTCTCCAGTTGTTGTATCATAAAATACTACGTTAGTTTGTGTTTGTGAAGTTAAACCCCCAAACATTTTACCACTTGCACTTATATCTCCCGAAGCTGTTAAATGACCACTACTACCACTTAAAAATAAAGAACCTGTTATAACAGAGTCACCATTTCTTTGTCCTGTTGATTTGAATGTGTCTGCGGATACATTTGTTATACTAGTTGCTAAAGATGCACTTAAAGAACTTGTAGCTGCATTAATTGCACCCGAAATATTTGCCTCTAGTGCGTATGAACTTGTTGCACTGGTTAAAGTGCTTATGTTAGTTGTGTTTGTAGTTATA
>JACKZZ010021607.1_pt1 | contig 22026 bp, 16 predicted proteins | sample 8027871 | NCBI WGS metagenome assembly JACKZZ01 (sample SAMN15724774, study PRJNA655200) | protist metagenome | isolation source: fluorescence activated cell sorting (FACS) single amplified genomes of... | place: USA: West Boothbay Harbor, Gulf of Maine | collected 2000-07-19 | reverse complement strand
GGTGGACGAGGTGTTGATATTCATAATGGGTCAGGACCATTTATTATGCATTTTCGTGAAAAAGGATCAGATGAGAAGACCAGATGGACCTTAGACTTATCTCTCGGTAAAATATGGGAAAACGGTGAGCCTAAAGTGTTGGAAACTGTAATACCAGAGAATTGGAGAAACCAAAATACATTTAAATTAGCCTTTGGTATTGCACGGTCACCAGCTTCTTTTCGAGCTTCTTCTTCATTTGCTGCTAGATTTCAGTCATTCTCTGGGTCGTCACTTGGGGCTAACGGTAATAATGCTTCAGATGTTAATAAGACAAATCCTACTAGTGGTGGAAATGATAAATCTAGTAAAGGACAGAGTCAACAAACGACTGTAACAGTAGCAGCAACTGGAGGTACGCATTTGCCAGGTCAAATAGCCGTTAAAGAAGAAAACATAAAAGTGATGAGTCATAGTCTTACTTTTTGGCGGGTTCAAATGTCTGAATTTCAGCATCTGAAAATACAAAAGCTACCAAGGGCTAATGATACGGCAGAGATAGAATTGGGTCGTATTTTTTGGGAAAATTCTAGTGACGGTGAATGGTATAGTCTTATGGAAGGGCAAGGGCTGAGTTCGAATCCATCATCAAATGAAGCTACTGACGCCAAAATCAATATGATGGAACTACTTACAGAAGTTCTACAAGGTTGGGAGTCCTCGACAGGAGTGATGAGTACAGCAGGTCAATTACAGATATATGGTCGTGAAATTCGTGTGCCCCCACTTATGAAGAAATTTAAGCTAAGAGAAGGAAAAAGGCGTAAACCATGGTTCTTCATTGATCCACAACACTATACAGTGTGGGTCCGATGTACAAAAGGACTTAGAAAGGGAGCAAAACAATGGTGGAACATGAGGAACGCAGTATATGGAGATACTTTGGCCATCATTGCATTAAACTCATCCACGCAGGGAGGGGAACCTATTTGTCAGTTCAAAATCAAATATACTAACTTGGGAACTGGTCGAGGTATTATCACACCGTGTGATCCAGATATTGATAATTCATCGTCTTCTTCTTCCCTTGAGGCAAGCTCTAGCGTTGTACGTCCTGATGGTTTGCCTATATTACCACATAAGCCTGGCTATATTTGGTCTTTGATCCCCATGGCTCTATCACAACCAATCGAGTTAATGTTGAAACATTTCTGTCTAAATCTAGGATTGGATTGGCGGTTAGCGCTGCTGTGGCGAAGTGTAAATCCTGAAAAGTTGGAAAGCAGTCATCGCTACGCAATTCAATTTCCTATACGTGATCCATTGGTGACTGCTAATATGGCGGCTGATCTGAACGCAGCTCTCCTCAAGACTGGCGGGCCTGAAGCAGCCGCCGCTCCTTGGCTGACTTTCTTTACTGCCGAGTTTGGAAATGAATACCAAAATGTACCAGTAAATTGGTTTCTTGCTTCCAATCCAGAATGGCGTGTAAAATATCCAGGTCCTCAGATAGTACCAGGCCGCCCTAGTATGAGGCATGTGATAGTCTTACAACGTCATCAAAATCATGGTGGTGGGGATTCAGAACTGAAGATTCTAGCAGTCTATGAGCATGCTGGATGGTGGCACGACAACGTGGGACAGATTAGAAGCAGTGACTCTGTCAGCACAAGTGCAACCGTTTCGAAGATTGATGATTTTGTTCGATTGCGTATTTTAGGTACTGATCGAACTCTGATACCTTTACTTGCGCGTCGAGCCTGTAGTGTACCCTTTATGGGTTCTAGTAGCAGTTCAACAGCAGATTCCTTGAGTTCACAATTGAGTCAAAAACGACGTAGGCTTCAATCTGAAAATGTGGCTACCAATGACGCTTCTTATGCTTATTCACCATGTCAGGTTGACTTATTACCAGATCTAGCCATGCTTGCTCCAGATGGTGTCAACACAGGATCTGGCTTGACGGATTGTGATAAATTAGGATTATATTGTCCTGTTTCTCTCAATCAAGTTCGTTTATTTTTAGTATACACAGCTTTACTGATGCCTGAGGCACGAAATTCTCAAGCTGCACAATTGCTGAGCTTAGTCACACCACCTGTACAATTTTTTTCTACTGAGGAGCTTCGATTATTACATTGGATCATTTTCGGAGTTGCACCAGGGCATGCTAAAATATTAAAACTACCGTTATATGATGTTACCAGGTTAGAAGTACAACTTTTAGCAGTATCAATTTACATAAAATACGTATATGAGTCATTCCCAGGGGTTTCTCGTGCTGAGGCACCTCCTTTAGATGTTAAATCGACAACGTCAACAGAATCTGATAGTAGTACAATCGTATCTAGAGAAATACTTGCCAATACAGTGGTAAGTTGGTTGAATCGTGCTTACCAAAAATTCGCTCTAAAGGAGACACTATTTAAGACAGCTATTGTTAGGCAAAAATTAGATACTGAAGAATTGTACAGATGGGTAGCCAGGCATGCAACTACTGGTACGACAGAAACTAAGACCTTCCATGATATTCTGGACAGAGTATTACGATGGGGAGCAGGTGGTGGACTGATTGTGAATACACAGGTAAAGGAAAGTTCAAAAGCTATTAACGGGATGACGACGACGTCTCGGCCTAGTAACCAGTCTCCATTTATGGCGCCTCCTGGTGTATTTCGCCATCGATTTCCATCGATTCGTGCCAACTTTTACTTCGCTGATCTCCAAAATATCGATAATATTTCGCAAACAATGCGTAGGATATTTTACAAGGCAACACCGGCTGTTAGCAATAGTGAAGAAAGTGCGAGACTATTTCAGACTAATATTTTGAAGATTAATGCCAATGGTGGCTCAGGTTATGACACGAAGTTGAATGTTAAAGAAGTTCATATACGACATTTACAACATACAGCATTTAGAGAAGATTTTCTATCTAGTCTTTCAACTGTAAAAAAAGGCGAATTACGTCATCTGTATCAATTCATACGAGGATCAGATGTTAGGGACCTAGAGCTACTGAAAAAAGTTTCAATGGAATTGTCGACTAGGTCTCAGATTCCAAAGATTCCAATACCTTCTCATATAGGTCCTGCTGACATTTTGAATTCGTTATCTTCCTCTAATAAAGTTTTTGTCGGAGATCAACGCTTTATTTTCCTGAGAGAGTTTGCTGAAGCATTAGAAATGAAAGTTCTGTTGTCTTGGTCTAATACTGATGATAAGGGCACAAGCAACTCTCAGAGTCATATGCAAGCTCTAATTTTCTGGCTTTGCATATTGAAGGCACCTCTCAGTTTCGATTCAGAAAACACTATGCAACAATTGGACGATGCTGCGAAAGAGTCAGATGCAAAACACAAAGAACTTTGGGAAGTCACCGTAAAAAAAGTAATAGAGCAAGGTTTTTCGTTGTTAACTACAGAGAGCATAGTGCGATATGGTGGATTAGAAGGCCCATATACTAAAACCGAATTCACATTTCCATCTGATACAAGAGATCCGGGCTCAGGTACATAGAAATTGTGTTTATATCCTTTTTAAAAATCCCCTTTGTTTTCCTTATAAGTTTCCTTTGATAAGTGGTATTTTTTTGGCTTTTTGCAAAATTTGACTTTTTTAAAAACAAATTTTCGCCATAGTTCAACCGAGTCCCGTAGCGAATAGTGTTGTGAGTTTCTCAAGTAGACAAAGTTTGATCCGTTCAGGATGTGCTAATACGAGTTTAGATTGCATCAGTAAGGCTGGCAGAATTAAGAAAAATCAGGTTTCTGTCCGACAGTTTTTTCCTCGTTTGTGGTGCTTATTTGGGCTCGAGCAAATCAAATCAGATCCAGCAAATATTATTAGTGGAGGCGACAGTGTACCACAAGCATCAAGGCAAGAACATAACCTACTTGCATGGAGTCCAAGTGCAAGCGCTATCATAGAAAAGGGTTTGGCTAAATCGAATAAGCAAGAGTTTGAGGCTCTTGCTCGAGAGCCATCTATGGAAGCACATGCATCCGACGCCCAACGTCTACGGTGGTGTCGTGAACTCTTAGCACCTTTTTCTGTTACTTCTGTCACTGTAGCAGTTAAACTATTTGGCCAATTTATACGAGATCGAATGCTAGAAAGTGAGAACACACTCTCTAATAATTCCCTTAATTTTCCTTTGAAAAATACCATTTTTTTGGCTTTTTCTCAAAAATTTTTTTTTGTTATTTTGACAATAGAACCAGATATTGCAGTTGGCACAAAATATGAGCAGACGTATAGTCCATCCAAATGGCGTCAAGCTCTTTTAAGATTCAAACAAGAAAAGCAAAATGAAAGTCAGCATATAGAAAGTGCTTTACTTCGATTAGCAAATACACCAGAACTCTTTGCAAATAATTTTCACCTACCAAGACTAAGTTCTTTACAATCAGATAATTCAAATTATTCAGGATTAGAAGTTGATGTTACTTATGCACGAAATGTACTTGCGGAGCAAGAGGCACAAAAAAGTGTAATGATGTCAAGTCATGTGAAAACTTTATAATATTTTTTGAAAAAATCCAAAAAAATGGTTCATTTTGTAATTTAAAGGTAAATAAAGGTTTTTTTTTCAAAAGATACTGCAACATCCAGATGCTTATCTATTATCTTCTTTTGGCCGGGTTGCTAGAAATGGGGCTGGGCAAACTCCTGTTTTTACTCTTTCCCAAATCCTGGATTTGGTCTTAGAGGATTCTTCAAGGGGGAATGACATTGACTTTTGGCGAGCACGTCTTTTTCAAAATTACAGAATTGGAAAATCTAATAATAATAATCGATCACGTAGAAATTCTAATCAAAATAATATGGCAGATTCAGTAAGTGAAGATCCAAGACATCCAGCGAACGTCCAACAGCAGGCGGAACGTCTTGTTGTTTTGGCGACAGCATATTTATTGGTTCAGCTATACTCAGAACGTGCTGATGTAGCATTACGTAAATTAGATGAATATCAGGGCGCAGAAAAAAATTTGAGTGGGGCATGGAGATCATCAGATGCAAAAGCACTTTGGACTTCTAAGAGAGATACGGCAAAAGAAGTATTTTTTGCCACAATGGAAGGATGTCAATTATATGATCCATTCTTATATCCTGAATTTCTAGTTTTTGATGCCTCAAAGGAACAAAATATGTGGGCTTCACAAGTAATCAATCTACGTAAAATGGTTCGACGTGAATTTTTAAATAACCCATTTCGAGTAGGACAAAGGCTAAAACTTGGAACTAATTATGGTTTTTCGAAATCTTACCTGTCTGGTCGATATTTAGCCCTATACGATGAGCCAGATAAAAGATGGAGAAGGATGGCGGCTATCAAGTAAAAAAAATTTTTGTGAAAGATCTGAAAAAAATAGGATCGCTATTAAGGAAACTTTTCTTTGAAAATGCCGTTTTCTATGGATAAAAACACAGAAATCGGGGAATTTTTTAAAAAAAAAAGGTCTTCGTCATCAAACTCGTCTAAACATTCCGAATCTGGAAATGATAGTAATATTAAAAAAGATCTACTTGAGCCTGCATATTGGGATCTAGAATCAGACTCTATTGAATCATTACAAATCGTTGATATATCACCTACCAAAAGATGGTTAAAAATGAGAAAAACTAGTTCTGTGTCAAGAAATGCTGAGGAGAAAAACTTGATATTACATGAATTTCTCAGTCCTATAGATTATATGGATCAGAATTTTCGTAGTCTTGACGATTTTCGGAATAAAAGTTCTAAGCAACGTCCTATTTTAATTGATTTAGAGGAAGATTTTGTTCATGCCGTAGAAAAAAAAAGAATAGAATTTTTTTGAAAAAACCGAAAAAAAAATTGCACTTTTAAAGGAAGTTCTAAAAGAAGGGATTTTTGAATACATTTTTGATACTTTGGTATGCAGGTTACGTCTTTGAGTATCGAGAGGTTAGCCGAATTTCCGCATTTATTTGATTCTTTATCAGCTTGTGTCGAAAAGGAGCTTGATTCCAAGTACAAAGAGGACAAAATACAACCTGGAGGTGGACCACCTGTTGACGGAGAAAGTAAAGAAACCACATTGGTAAATGAATTAAATCATGATTTAAGGGATGTAGCTTCCATATTTCGTAGACGATATGAAGAGGTTCTAGGAGAATTAAGCGGAGATAAGGCTTCAAGTTTTATTGACTTGAAGCAAAAAGATTTAATCACACCTGGTGGTGGTCGACCTGGTGAGGACCTGCACAGATTTCTAGTACAATTTTTACGCGCCGTAAATCCTAATGAGGAAGCTAATCCTGACGATGTACACGATCTGTTAGCTCAATTACTGGGCAAGAGTAGTGCCAAACAGAGACTTAGTGTCGTAAAAAGTTTTGCCACTGGGAATAGGAAAGTGAATTTGCCTGATCAAAGTACTTCTTCAGGCTCAGGGTTTGGTGGTTCTTCTGGATCTGGTGGTTTCAAACTTGATAGTCTTTTTGCAAAAGCAAACAAAGAGGCGCGCCAAGCTGCAGCAACGACTCGAAATCAAGAAAATGGTACAAAAAAAACTTCTATTATATCGAACCATCATGACTGGCAAGATGCTATGAAGTGGTTTCAACCAGAAAAATGGGCTCAAGAATTCGATCCTTTATTAAAACGTCTGGGTCTGAGACAACGCCGTGAAATGGATCCTGAAGGTTTTTCATTATTAGAAAATTACCCTAATGATTTAAAGGAGATAGTTATCAAGAAACTTATGTTTGGTATAGGTACAGGAGTTCGTCCAGAATATGCTAAAAAAGCTGCTCGCACATTGTATCGTCGTTGTGTACTGCGTTATCGAGTTCCATTTATCGACACTCTGAATATGCTTGATTCTTTAAGACCACAGGCATCCTCTCTAAAATTGAATCTTAGAAGTGATACAGCATTATACAAAGGTTTAGATTCTTGTCGACTGAGATCAACATACAAAAGACCAGAAATTCGTGACCTCGAAGCTCGAAAAAAAATGGCGGCAGAAGAAAAAATCAAGCAAGATATCGAATTGGAATGGAAACAAATGAATGGATCCGTACCTGCAGCAATATTTAGAGCGTGGCAAACCTATTCACTCCTATCTTCATATTCGTTGTCGGAGAAGCCCAATTTACCCAGCAAAGGAAAATCTATATCGGAAAAATTTGAACTTTCTCGTTTTACTAGTCGTGTCACAATTCCTTCGTGTGCAGGTATGATGGAACTAAATCTGAAAAAATACAAAGATTCACCTTCTTCTGACTCAGGTCTAACTGCATCAGGTGCTTCCAAAGAGGATCCTAAGATTCGTGTACGTTTGCTTTCACTGGAACCGAATTTAAGTCTTAAGGAATCGATATCAAGTTCAACTGATGAATCAGAATCAGAGACTCAGACAGCTTGGATTCCTTTGGATGAGGTTTTACTTGCGCGTCTTAAAATTATGGGTGTTTATGAGCTACATGCTCCAATTCCATCTGAGTCTTCTTCTGAGGAGCCAGGGGATTCAATGTCATCTAGTAAGTCCCGCCCCTGAACCTCTGCTGATTCCTGTGTTTTTATCCATATAAAACGGCATTTTCAAAGATCATCTTCAAAAATTATCAAATTTTTTACTATATTTTTTCGTAGTAAGTTCCAGACTCGTTAAGCTTCACAATATCATGCCTGATGAGAATATGGTAGTATTGGAATTATTGGATAACACTATAAATCTATCAAATTCTCAAAATGATAATAATATAGATCTCGATCAAAATTCACCTCAATACGGAGTCCGAGATGCTGCTTTTCTATTTAAGTCTTGCCCTAAAACCCCCTTGATTCCTATGATTTTATCCACAAAAAAAAATCTTCTTTTTTTAGAGATATTCTTCAAAAATCATCAATTTTTTCTTATATAAAAGATTACCAGTTGAACAGATTGCATGGCGTCTTCGACCTTTAGGATCTTCGTCTTTAAATGATAGTTCAGCGAAGCTTTTACCAGGAATTAAAGTCCTGCCCCTGAAACCCTTCTAATTTCTGTGTTTTTACCTTGAAAAAACGGCATTTTCAGAGATCTTTTTCAAAAATTATCAAATTTTTCTTCAAAAATATTGGAAGTCACAACTTTCGCGGAGCGAAAGTTGTGACTTGGAGGATACGTCCAGAGGAGGAGGAGGGCGAGGTAGAGGCTCGTCGTTCTGTGGTGATCAGCCTGCAAATTGGGCAGATGAAAGTGCAACAAGCTCGTATTCACTACAAAGTCCACGTGGTTTCAGTCGACAGGCAAGTGGTATCAGTCGAACAGGTGGTGATCTTTTCAGTCCTCCCAGTTTGAGTCGCCAGGTTTCACTAGATGTTGATGTATCTTTGTTCCATAGAGGTGGTGGACGTGGTCGATGTGATAGCTTGATTACACAAGCTCGCAATCAATTGGTGCTTAGTAACAATAAAAACGCTGGCAGTGATGGAACAAGTGCTAATTATAATAATTTACCTGTTGTTTCTTTACCAGGTAGTGTTGGTGCCTTGTTTCCAGTAGCATCACGTGCCGCACAAAAACATGCTTCTGAATTTTTTACAATACAACTTGAGCTTTTTATGGGTCAAGGTAAATCATCAACTCTCTCTCCGAACCTTCTCGCAGCTTTAGCAAACTCTAAACACATTGCTGTATTTTAAATTTTTGAAAAATTCAAAAAATAAAATCGGCAAATTTTTTGGAAAAAAGATAAGATAATGGCTTTTATTTACAAAAATACAAATCAAAGAAAGCTTTTTTTTGAACAGGTTATTATTTATACTGATGTACTCCACGGTGCAGCTACTCTAGAGTTAGCTGCCAATATGCGTCTTTTCGGTAAGCAGACAGCGGTACTGAATTTTGGGGTTGCCAATAAAAATCTTCGATACATGTTATATATGAGACAAATGTTAACAAGTGCAAAACAACGTGGTGATACAGTATTTAGTGCTAAAAATAAAGATATTCAAGGTTTATATGCAATAGAAGATGTATTATATGAAGATTTAAGAGAAGAGACACATAAATTATTACATAGTGATCCAAACTCATTTTTACCTACAGATTCTAGTCAAGGAAATAGATTTGGATATGGAAGTCTTTCCTCTACAGCTCGTCGTCTTACTGTGCATGATATTCAAGATTTTATTAATGTACTTGTGCAGAAATTTACAGGTCATAGTGGTGCAGCAGCTGACGATTTTTCTGCAAAATTCTATGTTGATGGTGATCCTAAGGCTGCTAGTAATTCATTATACAGTCTGCCTCATGCAGAATTACCATTTGAGAAGGATAACATGTTTTTTACAAATGAATTACTAATTCCTTTACAGAATTATTCTACAGAATGGTTTAAACCTACTCAAAGTGTTAGAATTGATAATAAAGATGTCCAGGTTACAAATTCTGGTGGCTTAACAAAAGAACAAGTACAAAAATTTGTTTTGAATTTAGCTAAACCTGCCTTAAAATTTGCAGATATTGAGTTACAATTAAAGGTTGTAGCGGATATTCATTTACTGCTTGAAGAAGGTGCTGGTTTCGTTTTAGATGAAGTGGATTCTTTATTAGATTCAAGAAAATTATTGAATTATCCTGTTGGAGAAGGTCAAGAGATTCCTCATGATGGTATTCGTGAAGCAGTAGCTGTAATGAGAGATGTTTTAACAAAAAATTTACTTAAAGCAGGTACTGTAGAACAAACAGTAGAAGAATTTGAACGTGATTTGAATGAAAATCGTACAGATTTTGAATCTGGTAAATTCTTATCTCCATATCTTAATCGAGTTTTAAAGAATGAGCAATCTAAAATTGATCTTAGATCAATGGAAGAATCGGCTTTTGAAAATCTAGCGTCTAGTTCATGTGAAAGAGCATTTGGAGAGGCCGCTCGTGCAGAAGAGGCGGAAGTATTACGGAAGCTGGAAAGTGCTTCCGCGGGTTCTAAAAAAGCAGAAGCTACTAAAGTATTAGATTCAGGTGTTAAACTTGAGCCTAATAATGCTGATATAAAAGACTCTGCAGATTCAATTGGTTTAAAGAAAGGAGACGATGATACGTCAGGTTCAGGAGATCCTAATTCTGCTGGACAGGGCCCTGGAAGTCAATCATCGAGGCTACTTGCGGGTCGTGCAGAAATGAGATACAGAGAAGGCTGTCAACTGTATCTATTATCGGGTATCTCTGAACTTGACAAGCGTATCATGGAGCGAAAAGATCGAATAAAGAAAGATTATGCAAGATCTAAAAATATTGTGCGTCAGATTACATTAGAAAAAATGGAAACAAGTAGTATTGGCACTGCTAGTGCAAGTCTGGAGCCTCAAAGGAACTCAGATTTTGTTTCTGAAAAACATTTAAATTTTGTGGATAATAGTCCTATATTCGACGGTCCTGAAGCAGATTTCATTTTAGAGGAGGAATTGGAATCAATTAGAGCTGGAGTAGGTCCCTCTAGTTCCGGCACTGGAGCTGATAAGGAAGGGGATGAAGCGGATGATTCCGGCGAAGGTAATAATAGTACAGGTGGAGGAGGAGATCCTGATGAACAACCTTTCACTTTAAGAACTTTTTGGGAAGCTGTCTCTCGTATGGATGCCAATAAGAAATGGGTTTTAAGATTACGAAATAGACTTTCAGTAACGAAAACAATGTTATCTGGTCTAATGCAAGAGGCAATGTCTAAACAAACTAAAGTACATTATGGTCGTAGTAATTTGAAACCTGAATTACAAGTTGCAATTCCACATAAATATGCTAATACTCCATCCGAAAATACAAGAGATGAGATGTCATTATATAAAGATCCGTGGGAATGTATTTGTAAGAGTATTCTGACTGCCTTATCTACCCCTTGGATAACTCTCCCTTCGAAATTACAAACAGGTAGTTTTAGTAATTGGTTTTCTGTAAAATCTGCACTTGATGAGGGTGTTGTAACTAAAAATGAATCTAATAGTAGTATTACTATAGCAAATAAGGTATATGAATCTCTTCGTATGGCTGCTATTAGTGCAATGGTTTCTGAGGATCAACTTAATGAAAATGTATCTAGTTCAACACCGCAAACAATAGAATTTTCAGTCGGAAACAATATTAGGGAAGAGATTGAAAAATGGACAGAAGAAATCACCCGTGAAGAAAGTGATGCGAGTAATGGGGAAGCGGGAGCTTCTAACTCGGGAGGAGGAAGTTCTTCTGGGTCAGAGAAATCATCTGCTGGCTCTTCTAGCACTGGCCCGAGTTCGGCAGCTGGTGGCGCTATCTCTACTACAGCGCGTTTTGATATAAGTCGTCCATACAGTCGGAAAGCAGCCCTTATCCAAACGGCTGGTGTGGCTGCCTTACTACGTCGGTATTTCGAGTTGGACCGAAGTGGTGGAAGTGGTGGTGGTAGTGGTGTGGGTCCGCCTAGGCTGCGCTATATTGGTGATCAAGTATCACAAAGCTCAATTTCGAGTTCTGATATTGACGCAGAAAACACGGGTGTCACACATTTAGGAAGTAAATTGATCACTGATGTTCTGAATGAGTTATTTGAATTAGAATATGTAGATGTTACAAGTGCTAGTAATACTTCGCATTCTGTTTCTTTAACGATTACGTCGGATTCTAATCTTCGTTCAGCAAATGGAAAACAAGGATCTTTACCTGCGGCTAGTGGAGCAACATCAGCTTCAGGGAATCTAAATTCAACCAGACCCCCGATTGAGAGATTGTTACCGCTTCTGTTCAAAGGCGCAGGATCTGCTGGTGGTAGTTCCAGTGGATCAGGATTAGGAGGCGATGCTGGTGCAGCATCCCTTCCAGCCGCTATTCTTGCACGATTTGCTCGTCTTATAGGTATTTAAAAAACACCTCTATTCTTTTAGCTCATTTTTAAAAAAGCCATTTTTCTTCAAAAAAACGCTTTGCAAAAACTTTTTTTGGAATCAACCTCAACTTCCTATAGAACTTGGACGAACAAGTGTAAATCGTCGTCACACAAATACAATCGTACATTTGATTTTAGCTTATCTCGAGCTTGATGTATTTCCAGATAAATCACAACTAACTAGTTATGCAGCACAAGCATCAGCAGGACCATATGAAGTTGCTGGTATGCCAAAGATTTTTCAGGGATATTCCGGAACACATGAGGGTGCTGAAACTTGGCATTTCAGAATTTGGACACCATATGTCCATCAGACGACTGGTGTGAACCAGCTTGAGATGTGTGACGAAGATGAAAGAAAAGCAATAGGTGAATCAGATTTGTGTTTCAAGTCTTTAAAAGGTGAGAGCCGACCGGGTGGTCAAAACCTAAGTCAGGCTTTAACTATTCCCAACAGTACTTCTCCGTTAGGATTTGTTAGTAAAGCGGTCAATTTTTCGGACGAGCGTGACTCAGCAGAAGAGGTAAAGCGAGTTGCTACTGCAAAAAGTGATAACAATACTGTTTGGGAGGTACCAGCAGATTTAGAACGGCGAAGTAAAGGCACACCTAATTATTTGATCGAAATCCTGGAGGCGCTTCGGACCGATATTGGAGAAGAAAAGTTCAAAGATCATGTAAGTTTCATTGATGCAGCTGCAGTTTTTGTGGATGAAACTAGTGTAGATCAAACAAGAGATATGTTGGCTCCATTTTTATGTAAAATGCTTTATATATTTAACCATTATAATCCTGAAAAACAATTTATTGCTTACTATGATCTAGATGCTCGAAAGGTACTCAAATATGAGGACATGTTTGCCAACACAAGCCTTGTCGATAAAGGATCTAAAAATTCTTCATCTAAAATCGAATTCTGGACAGGTGATAAAAAACTTACTTTAGATACAAGGGGACGTTCTAAATTAGAATCAGTATGTGGAACTATTAGTTCAAAAAGAAATGCTATATCAGTTACTGGATCTGGTGCATTACCAGTAGTAAAAGCTGCTTATAATTTAGATGCTACTATAAATGATTTAGGAAAACTTGAAACAGCATTAGTAACATGGTATGATCAACCTCATGTTGTGGGTTCAGATTTCCCAAATAAACGTGATGGTAAAGCAAAAGCAATTATAACAGCAGGAGAAAAAGTAAAGCGTGATTTAGAAGCACAAGCGATTATGCGTATTTTTTAATTAATAAAATTTCAAAAAATAAATTATTTGAAGAAAAAGGGCTTTTTTAAAAATATGAAAGTTTGGTAAATTACTATTAGAAGGGTTTTTGACTTAATAATTATAGGTATGAGAGGATTTGCAGTACAAGATCAATTTCTAACTTTTTTAGTGGAACATAGTACCGCTGATGTTTTTAAACGTGCAAGGAAACAAAAAAATAACAGTGGTGATGGATTTAATAAGCTTATGCCTCTTGATATTTTAGAATTTGCTTGGGGTATTACTCGTGAAAGTGAAGCTGTTGATTATTCAGCATCATTACCCATGTTAATTACATTTGTGATGAAAAGATTATTAAAGTATTGGCAAGACCCGCCTCTGAAACCCTTCTTATTCCTGTGTTTTTACCTTAAAAAAACGGCATTTTTAAAGATCTTCTTCAAATATTTGTCAAAAATTTCTTCAAAAATACTATAGGTATTGGCGTCGACACTTACTTTTACTTGGTGCACCTGGTATACAAGATTTACATACCGCTTCTCTATTAGCAGCGCCCGGAAAAAGACCTCCTGTTATTCGCAAAAAAAGATCATATTCAGGAGATATAGGTATATTAATCTTTTTTTTTTAAATTGGCCTACAAATTCTCCTTTTTAAAAGATTTTACCTTTTTTTTCAATTTTTTTTGACTTTTCAAAATATACAATATTAGGTGATGGAGGAGATACAAATTTAGACTCAAGTTCTAATTATAATAGACAACAAAGTTCTTCTATTCCAATGATCACAGGAAACCAAATTATGTCAATGGCAAATGATCTTTTAGGTGGTCCACGTCCTGTACAATTGGCACTAAGTTTTCACGAAGCAGGACGTGCGCAATTTCTTACATTAACAGAAACTACAAATCTCTGGAGCTCACTTGGAGGGATTTTGATCCCGAAAAGCCCAGTGCAAGCCACTGCTGACACGATCCGACAAGCATTGCGTAGTTTAGAGTGGCGTTTCGGATCTGTTATTCCTCGTGACCTTTTAGAGACAACTAAACAAGTTTTACGAGTTATTTTAGATCGTGCTCGTGCAAATATGCGTGCTGGTAGACTACCAGAAACTGCATTATCTCCCGATGCCTCAGATAATGATGATGGAGGAGGAGCAGGTGGTAGTGATGCCGGATCTGAAATGGAACTTCAATTGGAGAACGAGCAGCAAAGTCAGATGTTGTCGGAAACCGAATCAGAGGTACAAATGGAGTCGAGTTTTAAAGGATTGGAAGTTCAGAAACAGTCTGATTTTGGTTTTTGTACTGAAATGCAAAATCCTAAAATATCTGATACAAAAGGTATTGATGGGAACAGTGTAAATTTTAATGATACTCATGTATATATAGTAGAAGATCAACTTGCGCTGGTAAACGAAGGAGCCAAGCAGTGTATGGGTGGTTTTGGAAGCCAACAATCTAGTTCGAATAATACAATTGATATTGACAGGGTCAACAAAGCTAATTCTATTTCAACTACCTATAGTAAAATTTTTCTGGATCCTTATTATTTCTCTAATAGGAAATTCGTTGTGCCTGTAGTCTCTCTCCTTTCTGATCTCACTGGAGCAGATTTACTTGATGCGGAGAATCAGATGAATGGCAGTCAATCTAAAAGTCTTGTTGCTAGTAGTACTGGTATGACTTCAAGTCAAACTGCTAATGAGATAGCTTCTATGTGGCGTAGTGATGTAGTAAGGGAATTATTTGGATTACCAGATTGGCATGCTGGTACACAAAATTCAGTATTTATCTCTACATCTCTTGCTTACCCATGGCAAACAATAAAAACATCAGCTTTTCTGACACGCACAGAACTACCTCTACACCAGGCTTTAGTCGTAGAGGAGGTCCGACTTAAGCCAATCCTGGTGGAGTTTGCATTAGATGTAACAATTAAGGCCATGCAAGAAGAGCTGAAGGTCAAAAAATTTAAAAATTGGAAAAAAAGTCAAAAAAATAGTATTTCGAAACAAAATTTGACGTAATAAAGTATTAAGAACCGTTTTTCAAAATTTGAATTTTAGGAATTACAACAAAGACGAGATTTATTAGGTTATATAACAGCATCAATGAAGATCCAAGATGAGGGTAATGCTGATCAATATCAATAAGCCCCACCCTGAAACCTTTCTGATTCCTGTGTTTTTATCCACAAAAAAATTCCTTTTTAGAGATCCTCTCCAAAAAATTATCCAATTATAAGGTGTTGATGATACTGATCAATATGAATTAGGTAAAATTGATGAGTATGAGAATCAGGCTATAGAAAAAATGAATGAATTAGCTAAAACATTAGCTATAGACAAGCATACAAAAGTAGATAAAGAACGACAAAGTTCGATGTCTAAAGGTGGTGGTGGTACAAGTACTGCATCAAAAACAGTAGATGAATTACAGAAAGAAATTCTAGATAATGAGCTTATGCCCCAACTAGGACGTGATGCAGCTGATCGATCATCAGCTGTTGATGAATTAACAACAACAGTAGAAAGGCTAGAACGACAACAAAAAGCTGCAGAGTTAAACACACAAGCACAAATACAATTTTGGTTGGAAGAATTTGAGAATAATGTGCTTTCTGCTTCACAAACAGATCCCAATAGTTCCGGCGGAAAAGAGGGTTTGGGTGATCTACGGGAGGCTTTAGTAGATCATTTTAGGAACCTACTTGTGGATACTGCAGACGAGCAAGAAATGAGTGAAGCAAAAGATGCAAAAACACCTACCTCTCAAACTGAAAAATATCCTGGACTCCACTTCTCACTTAGAGGCGTACGATGGTCTGAGGAGGATGCCGGTAGAGCTGCTAGAGAGTCAGAAAATCGAAAAATGGAACTGCAACGTCGCGCAGCTAAAGAGTTTGAGGACGCTGAGGAAGCCGCTATCGAAGCTGCCGCGTCTGGACCCGCGCAAGGCAATGCGGAGCGACTTCAACAAAAAAAGCTTCGGCAAGAAGCTTATGAGAATAGCCGCGTGGTGGAAAAATCTACCGCTGCTTTGCAGGCTGTCAGAGCGCTTCAAGCTGTTGGTATCGCAATTCATGAAAAGCGAAAAGGATCCAGAAAGGGTATCAGATCGTTAATGAAAGCAGTCGATCAAGAAAGTGAAGCTGTTCATGCTCTTGGTGTTGAGATTGAGTCAGCTCGGGTGCAGCGTGAAATTTCCGAATTACAGGATGCTAACTCGCATTTAGAAGAAAATATTAAGAAATTACGTGAAATCTCAAATGACCATGAAGCAGAAGCACATAAACTGGATTCGACTGTTAACAGTTCTGATAGTTTATTAGATGGATTGAAACAAAAACGAGCAGGTTTCTATAGTTTAAAATGTGATGCCGAAACAACATATGAGAACCATACCTCACTTAAAAAAGGGCCGAGTAGTCATTCGGAGTTTTGGGCCGAAACCACGGATACTTTGAAACCCTTATGGGCAAGTTATCCTGAAAAATCTAGTAGATCGAAAAAATTGAAAGATGAGGATGATAGTGATAGTTCAGCAGACGAAGACTCTGAATATAAATTTGCAAGTCGAATGGCCAGTCATGGGCATGCTCTAAAGCCATGTCGTGTATATGGAGATGCTTGGTGCAAAGACGAGATCAAAAAGATTGATGAAAAAATTCATGTAAATAAAGCACAAATTCAAGTACTGGAAATAAGACTAAATGAATTAATTAGGAAAAAGCATGGTTTAGATGCGTCCGAAGGAGGTATCTGGGGTAGTCTGAGGAGGACACAGGCGAACGCAGATTCTATTCTAAAACTACTATTTTGGAAGCGTGGTGAAGAATCTCATCAATCTGATAACGTAGCAATGTCTGTAACCAGTGTCGAAATTAACAAAATTTCCGAGAAAGTTGCTTCTGGATGGGCAGAATCTACTAGTGTTACACAAGAAGCATATCTTAAGCTCGAAAGATATCTTACTGGCGATGCAAATGTTGAAGATGACGTCGAAAAAGATTCACATCAACAGCCGGAAAATACTGTTGGACAAGTTGAAGTGTCAGGCTTGTCGCAGTCCAATATCAGTTCTGAGGCTGATCGAACTAGAGGCCAAATGGTATCTTCTGACAACACTAATGAAACAAATCAAGATATGCAAGGACTAACGGTCTTAATAGAATCTCATTCTCAGAGTGCAGGTTCTAAAGCTAATGATAATGTTCAGAAGATTTTCCGTGTGGGCTTACTTCCGTCATTAGCAACCGCTCTATCGAAAGCTGTTCTTGCAACCACTGAGATGAGTACAACTCTTGTCAAAGCCTGTGAAGCAAGTACGATATTTTTGAAAAAAACAAAAAAAAATTTTGAAAGCGAAAAAAATGGCATTTTTATTTTGTAAAATTAAGTAGATAAATAATTTTTTTAAACAGGCTCATATCGTAGTAGTCGTAGAACACAAAAAAATCGTCCAAGTCCAGGCAATAATGAAGAAAGATTAGAGTTATTACAAGAACAAAAAGATGATCTTCAACATAGACAGACTCTTATCTCAAATGCACAACCTGAATTGGCTAGATTGCAGCTGCAACTTGCAGAAATGAGACAAGAAATCGAAGGGATGACTGCTGACGTTTTGAAATACGTCATTCCACGTAGAAAAATTGCAATGGAAGAAGTTGCTCTGGTGGAAAGTCAGATAGCGGCAGGCGGATCAAATCCAACTGAGTCCATTACATCTGGTATGGCTGGTTTACAAATTGGTAATAATCCAATAGTTGGTGTTGGCTCATCAGATGATAATGTCAATTCTAATGCTAAAGAGACTAGTAAATTAAACATTAATTTCGATAAAATGACAAAATATATCGTCACTTTAGTTAAAAATTTGCTGAAGGAAGAAGAGGCATTGCGGAAACATTTGCAGACTACAGAATTTCTAATAAAAGAGATGGCTGGTACAGTGGAAACTGAGTTAAATGCAAAAGACGATCAAATAAAGGAGATCCACGAGAATTTGGAGGATGAGATAAATAAGACGCAAGGAATGGATCAAGCGTCTGCTCAGATGACTTCTAAGGAGTTAATTCTAAATAAACAGCTGTGGTTAAAATTCGCTATTGCTTTGCCGGAGAATCGATATAGTGAAGAGCATCAGAAGATCAATAATAACGCAAATCAGGAAATTTTGAGTATTTTTTTTTTTTAAATTTTGTAATAAAACTTTTTTATTTTTTTTTGATGGAGAAAATTTGAACATTTAATTTTTTTTCAAAAAAAATGACTCCCCATCATTTCCAAAATAACTTGCTCTCTAGGTGATGGTAGCCGTCTTGCAGCGTTGATTCGTGACTTCGCGAGCCAAACTAGACAATTGTTTTTTAAGAGCAATAATTCTGCAGAAGTGAATTATGGTGTCCCAAGACAGGCGGATGCAGTATTCTTTGATGGGATGAAAAATACTGTTTCAGGTAGATATACCTTTACTAATAAAATTTAAAAAAAACCCTTTTATTAATAAATTTCCCTTTAAAGTAATAGTATGTGATTTTAATTTTGTATGTTTTCAAAAATTGTGGCTTCTTTTTTCAGATGCCACTAACAACAGTGAACCTCCTCCTGAGGTGCCACAAGATATTCCAGGAAAACTTCTACATCCGGCATTATTAACTCAAGTTTCCAAGGATGATTTGGTGACAAGCCCCACCCTGAAACCCTTCTTGTTCCTGTATTTTTATCCATAGAAAACGGCATTTTTAAAGATCTTCTTCAAAAATTATCAATTTTTTCTAATAAAAGGTGACGAGAATAGAAGAATCTTTGCGGAGATGCGCCACTCAATCAGCAACGAGTGCAGGTTCCTTAGCAACATCAGGAACTTCAAGTGCCGGAGGAGCAGCAAGTTCGGTTCTTAAAGACCTCACTTTTTTTACTTTTTGGCCGCAACGGGAGCCAGATTCTATTACGGGTAAAAGAACTTTACCAGTTTCTTTTGGCAAAAATTTAAGTGGTATTTATATTCATTTTTCAGAGTCATGAAGATTTTTTTTTGAAAAATTAATAAAACCCAACAAAATTTAAAAGCATTTTTATTAGTAAAATATAAAAAAACCGTTTTTGTAAAAGGTACTGGCATTCCACCATACACACCTGAGGATGCTATGTCATTGAGTGGCAATAATGTGCTACTGGCCATGTCAGGTTCCGACCTGGATCAGCTGACGGATCTGACTCAGACAATAAGTAGAACTAGTATGACAACTTCAAATTGCGACGATGACGAGGATGATACGGGTCACTCGGAGTCTGATATAGAAAAAAGACGCACTCGGGAAAATATGTTAGCGGATTTAACGGAAACTAGGACACATGTAATTTACCTTACACAATTGGAAGCAGCAAGATTTTCGGAACATTTACGACTTTTATCCGCAGCGGCAGCTATAGCATCTCCTCGAGCATCTCGAAACTGTATTTGTCCCACGGACGATGATCCTACTAGGTCGAAAACGAAAAAACCCCGTCATTAAAATTTAGCTTATTTTTGTAAATAAAAATAGTATTTTTTTCCAAATAATTTGCAAATAATTTTTCAAAATTTTGATTGACAGTCTGAGTCCAGCTTTAGCACTACGAGATTCTGCTTGGATCGGATCAAAAGGGTTAGGGACTAGAAAGGAAAAACCTAAACATGATTTTGTTTTCAGAGATATGTGGGTCGTAGGTTTACACTCAGAATTAGCTGTTCAAGCTTGTACTCGATGTTGGAGAAATTCAGCTACAAGGATGTCAGTACAGTCATCACAATTGTCATCAATTATGTCATCAACTTCAAAATCGTCCTTAGTTTCAATGTCATACAGTAACAATTATTGTAATAATTATTTTGCGGGACTGCGTCTTAGTCCGTGGAGAAGTTCGATGACTTCATTAACATCGAGAAATCAAAAGAAAACCCCAAATTTAAAGTCTAAAACTTACTATCTAAAAAGTTTTGAAAAAGTTGGTTTTGAAATTTTTTAGAATTTAAAATTTTGCTGTTTCACATTTTGTGACATTTTTTCAACATGAATTTTGATCTTCAAATTATTAAAGCATTCATCTAGAAGAGCAAGAAAATAATCGGGCAGAAGTAATTACTCATGCAGATCTCTTACAACGTGCTCCTTTATTATTATGGCGACTTTTAACAAATTTCAAAAAAGCAGGGGAAAGATTAAAGCAAAAAATTGATAGTACTCAGTCGAATCTATTAAGTGATGGTACTGCTGAATCTATAAGTTTAATATCATCTTTAAAAAAATTGAATCCAGTGTCCGCCTTCGCACGACTTTTTGATCGCGACAAAGATAAACGATTAAGGACGATTGAAGGTATTATTAAAGATATTAAAGTCTAAGATCTATTTTATTTTCCCTAAAATTTTCCCTAAATAGCATTTCCTTTAAGTTTAAAGATCCCATTTTTTGCAATTTTTTTCCTTCCAAAAAATTTAAATTTGTTTTTTGATTTTTTTCCAAAAATATTACTCTTTCAGCTGATCAGCAAACTGGTGCAGATGGTTCCCAGATAGATATGTCTTCTTCTGAAAATGCCAGTAAAAATTTTTTTTCAAAATTTTGAAAAAAAAAGCCCAAAATTTAAAAATAGCAATCATTTTCTATATGGTTTAATTAGCAAATAATATGTAATAAATAAAGTGGAAAAACTTGAATTTTTTTTAGGATCAACGTCGAAGAAATCATCCCATAGTCTTAGACCATCCGAGATTCGTGCAACACTTTTCCATAAACTTTTTCGAATAGGTAATATAAATTATATTATTTGGACTTTTAATTTATTTTTCCTATTAATATATTGAAATAATCCTTTTTCAATATTACCTAATAAGTTTTCAAAAAAATTTGACTAAATTTTTTTGACAAAAGGACATAATGAGAGAGATAGAAAATGTTATGTGCGAAATCAAAATGTGGTGTCAGTTATTTATGACGCATATTTTAGTAGTCTTGTAGTGCAGTGAAGTTATTCGTCAAGTAATTATAGTATGGGCATGGAAGGTACTAATAATATTCGCACAAAAAATGCAATTTTTTTTTTCCAAAAGAATTTTTACGAAAAAGAGTCTAAAAAATTATTTGAATAAACTTCTTAGATTCAGAGGTTTCGTCCAAATTATGCCACAAATAGTTTCTTGGTGATTAAGCCCCGCCCTGAAACCGGTCTAATTCCTGTGTTTTCCTCCACAGAAAACGGCATTTTTTGAGATATTCTTCAAAAAATCATCAAATTTTTCAGTGTTTCCAGGAAAAATATTTTAAGAATTAATGAGTAATATATTTAAAAGGTACTACATTAGTATTTTTTTTATTTATTTTAGAATGATAAATATAATAGATGATACTAATAACTTGTATTACCTGTACCATCTTAATATTATACAGAATAATTCTGTGAGATGAATTTCAAGAATTTGGTTTTAGTATTAAATTATCAGGCTATACATTATGGTCATGATATTAACTTATATTACCTGTACCATCTTATCATACAGAATAATTCTGTGAGATGAATTTCAAGAATTTGGTTTTAGTATTAAATTATCAGGCTATACATTATGGTCATGATATTAACCTGTATTACTTTTACCATCTTAGCGTGCTATAAATTTTCATATTCATATTTCGTAAGAATTATCGACGGATGTCTAATTATAAGGCTAATTTATAAGACTCTATAAATTTACCTGCTATTCTTAATTACCCCAATGATTATACTACGCAACAATTTGAATGTAGTGAGACTTATAATAATACCCCAGTTCTCTTAATTCCCAAAAAATATTATAGTGATATTAACGTGTATAATTTACTTTCCTATAGTTAACAAAATTTAACGATGATTGAAATTTTAAGTTTTTTAAGGATCTTTGTTTGAAGGTCTCTGAAACTTGTCAAAGCAA
>JACKZZ010002108.1_pt1 | contig 22039 bp, 10 predicted proteins | sample 8027871 | NCBI WGS metagenome assembly JACKZZ01 (sample SAMN15724774, study PRJNA655200) | protist metagenome | isolation source: fluorescence activated cell sorting (FACS) single amplified genomes of... | place: USA: West Boothbay Harbor, Gulf of Maine | collected 2000-07-19 | reverse complement strand
CGTGATTTCATGTTCACTTTTTTAACGAAGGCAGTGTGGCAATTATTATTATTTGTTATTTGTTTTGCGACTGTTACGAGGACTCCTGACGGAAAAGAAGTGACATAAATACAGTACTCTGTAGTTACAGGTCATTTTGAATAATTATTTACTGTAATTAAGTAATAAAAAATTTCTGAGTTATTTGCTCAACGATACCACACCTTTTGTATCCTCTGTTTTGGTGTTTTGAATTCGCGATAATGGAGTACCATAAAAAACATTTTGACTTTACTTTTTTCAGTGCACGTCATTAAAATCATGTCGAAAGGTGCCTACACACCTCTGGGGAACGACGGCTACAGAGAACTTCTTGATTCTGGTACTGGCGCAATCTGGTTTGCTGTTTAATATCATGTCGAAAGGTGCCTACACACCTCTGGGGAATGACGGCTACAGAGAACTTCTTGATTCTGGTATTGGCGCAAAGTCGTTGGCAGTTTACATCCGGCGGGCAATTGCATTCGGAGGTGGAACTGTAATTGATGATGATGCTCTTTTGAAATTTGCCTCTGTGGAACTCACACGAAGACGGTGTTACGATGACATTGTATCTGAACTCAGGTCTAACTCTTTTTCTTGGATAGCTTGGCCTGGCTCGACGGTTCCGCCTGGGAGCGTCGAAGCAGTTTCGAATCACACATCTCTCGACCGAGATCCGAAAAGTGAACAATTCAAAAGTGATGAATATGAAGGCAGTGACGGGAAACCCTCCGTGTCTAAAGAAGTTTATGGCTCTAGTGCCGTCGCGGAAGTAGAAATGAATGATGTTGACTTGTGCGCAGAGCCATTTGATGATTTCGGGGCATTGGTTGTGACTGCTGAAGTGTGGTCGCCTTCGCATTTATTTGGAAACCGTGTATACAGTCTGATCCTTCGAAATCCAACTTTCGTGGGTGGTGGACGAGGAGACCATTCGATATCACGGGGAATAAGTCTTTTGCAGGGAGACCGCCAGATTTTGTACGCACATGCAGAGGACATTATGTCAGCCTTTGGAGAGAACGCCAACACTTTTCTCTTAACGACATCCTTCTACGATTCTGTTCGTATGAATGGGAACCTCATCCCTGTGCTTTTGCAGAACCCATTAGAATTGTTGTCCGCCGTCCCACCCGCACCGGCAATGCCTATCCCGTCCGCACCTCCGGCAGAGAATGTTGTAGATCTTGTGGATAACAGTATTCGACCGGCGGACCCTGCAGTCACCGAAACACTGATAGATGATAGTATTAGAGAAGATGGCTCGGCCTCTGTAACCGTAGAATCTGAGAACGAAGCAAGTGAGTGCCCCATTTGTATGGAAGACATCCAACCAAATGACGCTGCGATGAGATGTGTAGGAGTGAATGGTATTCATCACTACTTTCATGCTGGGTGTTTGCGTCGATGGATTAGCAGTGCAGAAGAACGTGGCCAAGTGAGCAATTGCCCAATATGCAGAGGTCGCCTTCAATTTCATGGACGAAGGTTACAAGATTTTTTATTGAACCCAAATTCAGCGGAATTAAGCGTAGACCAAAGAAACTTTTTCCAGACAATATCTGACGGTCTTAGTGGTCGCGATAGTTGGGAAAATATGAACATAGTTGAACAGGCTGCGTATGGCACGGGGTTGTTGGCTGCAGCTGGGGCAGGATTTTTTATGTCCTACTCCGATAGGAATACTGGTGTGAACCCATATATTGCTCATGAAGCTTGGGCTTCGCTTCCCCGGGAACATCAATTTGCCGTCGGCATTGGGTGGGTAGGCGGGGTCGTCGCCCGAATTATTCATTCTTCCGTCTCAAGTAAATCTGGCGACGACAAGAAAGAGGATGAGTAGACTACAAAAATTAACAGAACTGAATTAGCAAAGAATTTTCTACCGACCCTATCAGTACAATACAATAACAGCAACGCGATACCGGCTCAGAGCTCATTTAAATGGACACAGTACTGTACAGCTTCGAATGTTAACGTTGGGCTTTTGCAGGTATGCAGTCCTCATAAATGCGGTAGCAAGCTTGCGAAAAACTGCTACAATTTACGTCGCGAAATTAGTATTGAAATACAATCCACCTCCGTTCATGTTTTTACTCTTTCATTAGAACGCGAACAGATATCGTGCATTACTTTGCGGGATGGAGTAGCATAGAAATTGACCCTTACGTACTCGACAGGAAATGTTGGGGATTTTCATGAATTAAAGTCTTTACTTTTTATTCTCTTGTGTTCTGGTAAGAATAGCAATCGACGAGAACGGTGAAGTGAGAGATGACATCCCTGTCCGACAAAACCCCGTCCTCCATGTATGCTGAGGCTATGGGACATTTGAATCGAGGCACTGAGAACGGTGCAAATGGGGACTACGGAAAAGCAAATTCGAATTATCTCTTGGGGTTGACTTGTCTCATGGATGCAATCAAGATCGAACCGAGTGGAACAAAAAGAGATACCATGAAAGAGATTATGGCTACATTTTTGAAACGAGCTGAAGTGTTTAAGAGATCTATTGCAAGGCCTGAAACGGAAAAGAGCATCGACGTCGTCAAGTCTCCGACCACGAAAGCCCCCACTAAAAATTCTGCCAGACGTATGATATTTTCAAAAACGGGGGTAACCATTGCGCATACAAAAACATCGCCCGCTTTAAGAAAAGTGCCCTTTGTTATAGATATCCCTAAACGTGAGCCTGAAACAAAAATGAACGAAGTCGTGAAGTGGGTAGCTCCAGTGTCTACGCCAAGTCAAAACTCTGTAAAAGTTATTGGTAAAGTTAATATGGCCGAAGGAAAAAATGATGAAAATAATGACGAAGATGCCGACGAAGATGCCGACGAAGATAACTTTCTACTCCCAGCTGTTACTAGTCCATTAGCACGAGCTGAAGAAAACAGCGCTACGCCGCCGCCACTGTACACAGCCGAAAATTGTCCTGAGGGAAAAAGCAGCGATGTGGAGAGTTTCGACACAGCCAAGATCGGACTTCTAGAAGAGACAGTTAAGGCCAAAGTCGTAGAAGAGACAGGTAAGGCCAAAGTCGTAGAAGAGACAGGTAAGGCCAAAGTCGTAGAAAATACAGCGTCTGTTGTCGGTTCAGATAGAACAATATCAGATAAGATCGAACTTGCAACTTTTGAAGCATGTTCTGCCTCACCAATTGACAACACTAATGTTTTGTACCATCAGAAGTCGTCGCATGTTACGAAAGCCATTTCGGATGACGAAATATTGGCTCAACTAATCGGTGCGGCGACGAAGGGTAAAAAAAAGTCGAAAGTATTACCCAATGTAGATATCGTGTGGACGGATATACCAAAAGAAAAGAAAAATGACGGCGTCATTCTTAATCCTCGAGAAAAGAATTGCGGTATCGCAAAGAAAAATGACCAACATGGAGTGGTAGAGATTCTGAGTAAAGGAAAACACAAAACCCCACTGCAGAGAGCCGTAGAAATGAGAAGTGCTAAATTATCGACACCAAAAACGCCAGAACGTTTTCGCCATATTTTGAATGCTTCAGAACATCGACAGGGAATAAAATCTGATGTAAAATCTCCTGTTCGCGCGAACTCATCCCGTCATAAGTCATCGCCATTTTCTCCCGGAAAACCAATGCGTTTTTCATCATCTGAGAGCAAACGAAACCAAAAAAAATTAGTGTCCTCGCCAAACAGGGGTACCAATTCAAGGCGTTCTGGAGGGAGGCGTAATTCAGATGAAAACCTCGCACGCAAAGAGTTTGAAGATTCTGTAGAATCTGAAATCATGAACAGTAATCCGGGTGTTGCGTGGGAAGATGTCTCAGGACTGAAATGTGCAAAACAATCTCTTCAAGAGGCTGTGATTCTTCCTATGCTTCGTCCCGATATTTTCAACGGTATTCGCGCGCCTTCCAAGGGCGTTCTTTTGTACGGCCCCCCTGGGACTGGTAAAACGATGCTGGCTAAAGCCGTGGCCACCGAATCGAATGCGACATTTTTTTCTATTTCAGCGTCTTCTTTGACAAGCAAGTGGGTTGGTGAATCTTCCAAGCTTGTTCGTGCCTTGTTCAGTCTTGCCGGCAAAAAGGCTCCTTCTGTTGTTTTTATTGATGAAATAGATAGCCTTCTATCGGCAAGATCAGGCGGAGAACACCAAGCAAGCAGGCAATTAAAGACTGAGTTTTTAGTTCAATTTGATGGAGCGCGAGAAGTTGAACGAAAAGGTCACGTCTTGTTCATAGGGGCGACTAACCGTCCGTGGGATCTCGATGAAGCTGTAATAAGGCGACTTAGCAAGCGAGTATACATACCACTGCCCGACAGTACTGGAAGAAACGAGATTATTAGGCGTCTCATGGATGGCCAGTCAAGTCTATCTGAAACGGAATGGGATGGTGTGGTAGGGATGACGGAAGGGTACAGTGGTAGCGACTTAAAGGCAGTTTGCCATGAAGCTGCTCTCGGTCCAATTCGAGGGTTAGGGATGCAAATCGCGAATGTTTCCGCCGATGCGTTGCCGCCAGTTACGGTTGTCGACTTCCAAGATGCCATCAAACAAATTCGACCCAGTGTGGCAAATGACTCTTTATACGAAAAATGGACCTCGGAATTTGGGACACGATGAAGGGTAATTGCCGAATGTAAAGATGAGATGTACACGAAGAAGCGCGTACAGTTCACACACCTACCATACGAGCGAGTATGATACTATTTTACATTAATTGCAGTAATTACAGTCGCGAAGTAGAACCACCACCCATCCATCTATTATTACTACGTATATCGAACCTTATGTGACATGAATAAATTGTCTCCATGATTAGATTATTTAAATAACAGTCATGATTATATTGCTTTTATACATCGAACCTCTCATACTCTCCGAACCCCTTTTTTAGCCATGTTACAGAGCTGCCATTCGACCAGGTCGCATTAACACTTCTTGTTTCGTAGTTGCTAACAAATCTGCGCCAAAATTAAAAAATTGAGCAGTAGCAGTCCCTCTCGAAGCACGAGATACGCTAGTTTCATAAAACGCCAGAAACCATTCATCCACCTTAAAAGGTCGATGAAAATGTATGGTATGATCTAAGCTGGCACTAAAGCCATTGACTTCGTCGCCGCGCCCACTTAGCTCGTGCGGCTGACGGCATACCATGACCATTCCATGATCACTTAAAAACGAAAACACGGCCATGTGGAGACTCATTAAACCGGAAGGTAACTTTTTCTTGTGCCGCGTCCATTGCAAAAGCCAGCGATGCCCACGCGCAACAGTAACGCGTTCAATATTTCCGGTCATACTGTCCCTTACTATTTCAGCGCCAGACGCGATCATTTTATCAGGCAACGGAAGGTCTGAGAAGCGTCTGAAACGGGAGATGGTATTTTTTCTATTGTATTGCACTACTGGGTCGTGGAGAAAATGCCGCAGTACGATAATCAATTCCTCGGGTGGCGTCTGGTACTCCCCCCCCGCTTGGCCTTGCCGAGCAAATTGAATAGTCAGAGTAAATATTGCCCTGTTACCTTGTGACGCAGTGACGCGGCGCGTACAGAAGCTTCTGCCAGAGTGTAACCTTTCGACGTCATACATTATGATCGTCCGTGAATTTCCAGCTATCAAAAAGTAAGCATGGAGTGAGTTAGGAATAAAACCTTCAGGAACTGTACTCGCAGCAGCTAGAAGCGATTGGGCAATGATCTGTCCTCCAAACAACCTGCCCCATATCGTGGGAATCCCATTCCCCGTAAACACGTCACAGTTGGCGACTTGCGTTAGCTGCAAGTGCTCATCCAACCCTTTATGAGGCGGGAGATCTGCGACGGGGTTACCGGGAACAAGGGCCATTAGTCACTCCGTGTCACAGACAGTTGTGAAGGTCAGGCGCACTCGCGCGCCCACATGCGTGCTTATGAAGACTGGACATCATTCCTGGTCAAATATGAGATGCGCGAGTAGTAGTAGGTGGATACATACTCGTGTGTAACACATTGCTCCCCATCCCAAGCATGGGAAGTGGGAAGCACAAAGCTATTTGCGACGGTGCGACGGTGCGACGGTGCTACGGTGCTACGTGTATGGTACGGTACCTAGGTACCTAGGTACAGTATGAGCTTGAGACGACATGACGACATGACGATATGACGATACATTTATACATTTATTTCGTGAAGTTTGTTGAAGAGTGAAGAGTTAAGTGATTACGTAATGGAGGGGAGGGATGATCCCAGTTTCGGTGGCAGTCGGAAGGGCTATGCCGCGTAAAGATGGGTAGGTAGGGTAAAGCAGACTGGTCTGTACCGTTCGCACACGCTATATTCGAACTTATTACTGTAAAACTTCTTCACACTCGTGATTGAAGACGACCATTGAAATGGCAAACGCAACCAATGACATTGAAACTGGGGCGGAAAATACAACCCTATTGCAGAAGAAGGATAGTTCCTTCTTCTCTGATCCTGCCACGGGGGAGCAGGAAAAACCGTACAACAGCAGCGGCGACGGTGTCGGTGTTTTCGTTTGCTGTTTGTGCTGCTTCAAAGCTCAAAGTAAAAAAAAGGTTTATTTCCCCGAGCCACGGATTGTCACTGATGGTCTGTTTGCCGTTCTCTGGGCCTTAACCTTTTTTGCTGGACTCGTTGTGTTTCTCCGGGATTTGACCAGTATATCTCCAAAAATACTAGCCAAGGATATCAAGTCGACGACCACATTTATGACCGACAAACAAAGATCATCCTGGTTCAGTCTCTTCGCGTGTGCTCTAGCGGCGTGTGTGATGTCGCTTATCATAGCGTACGTCAACATACGCTACGCCACTCGAGGCTTCGTACGTTTTGAATTTACGCTCTTGACCCTACCTTACCTCGCCTAACCTCCTCCTGCACACTTTTTCACTTGTCACACCAGGTCCAATTCTGCGGCCTATCTTGCTTGGCTTTTATAATCGCCATGGCAGTGGTATCTCAGAATCCTTGGATGCTTATTTTCATTGCAATGATTTCATTTTTTATGTATGCGCTGCGCAAAAAACTGCCATTATCGGTTGAAGTGATCCGCGCCTCCATGGAGGCGGTTTGGGCCCATAAAGCTGTCTTGATATTACCGATGTTTTCGATGATATTTCACACGATTTGGCTTGCTTTGTGCTTGCTGGTGTACGCTCGCCTGCACTCATTTAATTGGCACGAGTCAGATGAAAAAGCTGGACAATACTTTGCGTGTTTATTCGGTCTCTTTTTTTATTGGATATGGACTGCCGAACTTGTGCGAATTGGGAAGGAGAAGGTGGGAAGGGGTGCGTGTGTGCGATAATAAACATGCCTTCTGTTTATTAAATGATTATCACCCTGTCTACCTGTTACCTAGTTAATACCGATGACGTGGTCAATACTGTAATGACGCGGCGATTTATTATTTATTTATGAGTACAAGACACCTATCAAATACTCATTATTATAAGTATATATTTTGTATACTCGACCATATCCCTCGACTTTTAACCTATAATGTGACGGTGCTAGATACTACGACCATGTTAGTCACAGATAAGATTCGATCCTTGCCCTCACCGCATTTTCAGTGACTGCGCCTACCGGTTCCTCGGGCCCATCGCGCATAGATACGCATAAACAGTTCGCAGCAATGAACGTGTTTTAAATCAAGCGAAACAGTAGAATCGTTTCGTGAGACACGAACGATGGACGGAATTCCCAAAGAAGGAATACTTTTGGTGGAGCTTTCCTTCCTCATTTTCGAAACCGCCCTACTCCAAGCACTGTCGCTTGGTTTTGAGGCATTTGCAATTCATCACTTCGGTGCCAACCTTGACTTCGGCAACAACCGTCAATTTATAAAATTTTCGTTTGCTTGTTTTGATTGTGCTTTAGTTATTGCTTATTTAATTGTGAGGTACTCATACTATTTTGGCATTCCAACCATAGAAGGAGCACTTGACCGTATAGGGTGTTGTTCCTTTGGGCGGAATAGACCTAAAGGACACACGGAAAATAAATCAAAATCTTCTGCGACAAATGGATATTATCTTAGCCGGACGGCTAGGAACATAGGCGCTCTTCACGCTCTGTCTTTTATTGTGTTGTGCCTTTACCAGCACTACTATGTCGGCAGTTGGTCGTATTATGGCTTAGACAATTACTTCCTTAACCGGACTGCTGCCGAGAATTACGCTAACGGTGGGGAGCTGCTTCCGTCTTCCAGTATGATCGATTACACGCGAGCAGGCAGTATGTTGCTGTTTCATCCTATAAAAGAAGAATTCATCTTTCGAGTTACTATGGTGCCGATTTTTAGATACCGGTTTAAAAGAGCAGACTATGCAGTTCTTGGGGCGGCTACCATTTTTGGATTGATACACGCAGCCAATCTTTTTTCTGGGCGTTTTGCATTCAGTTACGTCGTTCTACAGTGTTCGTTCGCCTTTTTGTGTGGAATGTTTTATTCTTTACAATTTTTGTTGACGAATAATGTCTGGAACGTCATTTTTTTGCACATGACAAATAATTTATTTTCAAGCTTTGTTCCAGCACATCGGGCCATTGATGTCTCTGACCCGATCGTTTTTGGACTATTGGCTTTCACGTGCATCATCTATGGAGCCGAATGTCGACATGGTTTCCGTAAGTTACACGAGCAGAAGGACGAATAGAGCTAGATTGCTTTAGTGAGACTTCTTCGTTAAAAAACTACGATATGTATGAATTATATATGCATATGGCCGAAAGTACATAGTGAAAGAAGACTTGTGCAGTAAATGACATACGTAAGTTTGTCTTTGTAAAATAAATTCGAAGCAAACGCTTGCCATCATGGTGACAGCTCATAATTGAACACGAGTTGATAAACCGTTTTCCACGACAGAATCCGGCCACTCTCAAATAATTCAGGCCACTGTGTGGAAGCTCATACAGGACCCCATTTAGAAGATGAAGATAAAGCTACATAAGCTAATATGGCTATGTCCCATTCCACAAGTGTCATTCCTTCTACTGTTTTTCACGACAGAACCCGGTCCCTCTCAGCAAATTTAGGCCACTGTTCGGAAAAGCGTAAAGGATCCCATTTGGAGACAGAGTACATAAGTTACATACACACATTTTATTATAATTTGTTTATTTAAACAATATACTCGATGGATTAATATATATGTAACACGCCTTTTAATTGGAGGAAATCACCTTACGGTGATGTTGGATGGCAGGATGTACTAGACATCCTCCTTACTACCCTAACACTAACTAACCTATCAAAAAAAAAAAAAAAAAAAAAAAAAAAAAAAATCTTTGAGGGATGCACTTACGCAATTCCAGGTTATCTTTGACAAATGGAAGTTGCGAACGTTTACTACTTGAGCAGTCCCTGAGCAGAGTGTTCGGCTCTCACCTTCCACTGGGTTGGGGCTGGCCACTGAGCTAGCCGTGTAGCCAACAAACCTCATACTATACTGCTCTATTCTATAGTTATCAATGTTACTTTCAGGCATTGATAATCATTGCTTAGGGGACGATATCCCCCTCCTTTCTTCTATTGATTTCTCAGCGTTCCTCACTTTCACAGATGCGTGTCGGGCCTCTAGTAAGGGCGAGGCCTCCGTGCTTCATCGGATACGCTGCAGTTCTTCATGGACGCTACTCTAAGCGTTTCTCCTCCTTTCATTGTCCTCTTATTCTTATATTGGATCCTTTAGCCTACTGTACTCTGTTCTGGTGTTCTCGTTAGTTAATGCCTTAAATAAATAATATATTTGAATCGCTCTAGTCACTCCCAAATATATTGCCATACTTTAAGACTCTCATTTTTATAATTTGTATACATAAAATAAAAAATATTTATATTTATATAAGTTTGAAATCTTCAGATCATTACTTAGTAAATTTTTTTATATCATTGAGAAATAGAAATATGGGAAAATGCTCATGCTGCAATTCATCACAGGACGATTAATCAGATTTTGAAGTTTAGTTAAGTAAATTACAGCCAATATACTATTTATATCATAGAATATATAGGGTTAGGTACATGTCATGCACAGGTTAGTAACTTATGCAATCTTAGGAACGAGTATGAAGACGTCGCTCCGATCGGCGCCGGGTCGACAACTTCTTCTAAAGGCTTTGACAATTCCTTTCTGATTCAAAATTTCTTCGGGTGATATGTGTGGTGCAGTCGCACTACCCTTTTTTAATTTCTCCGTCGATAGACTCACGTGGTTTACTGAAACCTCCTTGACATATGCATAATGCATCTCGAGCGTCTCCCTGTTATGTGCCAGTTTTGTGCACGTTTCCCTCCGTGGTGATATTGGCAAAAACGTAGATCGATCAGGGGGGTTATCTGGCCACATATTAATCAACAGAGTGACTCGTAAGGAATCTTCCTGCTTCCATATCGAATCATCCCCAAAAATATCAAATTTTCGAAAACAGCTGGGGCAGCCATGGAGGAGTTCGCCAGAAAATGCAAGGTGGTTTCCTCGACGAGGAAAACAAATTATAGTCCCATTCATGTCGAAAACAACCGTAGGCAACCCGCCATTTGAAATGTATGTTACTGTTGCGACCGCAGGAAACTTGACACCACGCCCACTTGCAAACGCTACTTCATCTTTGTCTCGGTGCCAAGGGATCGTATCGCCTTGAATACCAGACTTGCAATCGATTCGTTGCACCCAAATCTCCGCACCAGCATTTGGGGATGGCTTCATCCCAAGCCTGTTCATGTGATACCAAAATGCTTTTTGGGCAAAATGTTCAACGGTTCCTTCTTTGGTATGTTCAGAACAGCCAACCCAACAAGATGTAGGTGATGAGGGGTGCGAGTCGAGCCGTTGCCTTAGATCAGAAACGGCATCTTCCATCTCTTTCCAAGAGCGTCTCTTCGAAATCCCATCAATCTGCCAAGCTTCAAAACGGTTCCTGTTACCATGAATCTTTTCTAGTGACAAACTCAAATTACCAACATCTTCCCGAGTAGCAGACACTCGAGTGTAGCAAAAACCAACCAATAAATACCGCAACCCCTTGGAAATAGGCATCCCTGAGTGGTACAGCCCAGCATCAAAAATGATCAACTCCCCTGCATCCAAGTGCACCGTGTCCCCAAGGGAATCAAACCAAGTCCCACCCCCCGCATATGAATTCCGCTCTGACAAAGCCAACATAAAAGACACATCAGCAGCGTCATAGTGCCGGATCAAGTCTCTCTGCTCGTTCGCATCGTATTTTACAACGAATACGTCGTCGAATGCACAAATATTTTGTCCGGTTGCAGTGTGTATGTTTTCGCGAAGTGCGTTTACTAAATCGTGCCGGAGCAGCCAGCGTTTTAGCCGGGGGAAGGAGTCGACTTCTACGTCTACTGTTGCCTGTTCGTACTTCCCAGTTTCGACTCGAAATCCTTCTTCCTCGCATAACGCAATGATATCAACACACATTTGTTCCGTTGCAAACCCATGCATGCAAGAAATTTTGCCGTTTCCCTTCGGAATCTTATACCGTCGAATGTGCTCAACGACTGCGAACTTTTCTCTCCCCTCCGCCGCCGAAGTTGACACACGCGAGGTCTCAGTATCCCTTTTACGCTTATGAGGACGACGATTCATTTCGATTAGAGGAGCTTATCTCCTCAGATCCATTCGAGATCTACTCTATATCAAAAAAGATGCAGATTACGAGGTTCGAGTGAGGAAAAAATCATGGGTTGGTGATCGATCTGTATCAACGGATCCACGGTATCCACGGGCGGGTATCCACAAAGATAAGTGGCAAAAGACGTATGTCCTGGTAGTAGTCGTTATAATATTGAACACATACCTCGTACAGCAACACACAAACATTTGAAAATGGTCAAATGGTCCCGTGCCCGATACGATGGTACGTACATGAGAACGATGAGAACTAACACAAGGACCTGCCTGCGTGTTCGTGGGTTCATACTCGAGGAAACGTAGCCGCGTGGCGTAATACTGCTCCTCTTGAATACTCGCGAAAACTAATAGTGCCTCTAAAAAGGTCACCCAGACGATTCCAACGTCCAGAGTTTGCTTGGCGAGTACGCCACGTTTAGGCTTCATCGGATGGACTACAACGGAAAGGAGAATGGCTGCCCAACGGAGTTTATAGACAAGGAAGGCGATCCGAAGGCGAGTGCTGAGGCAAGATTGCCGGAGGCAAAAGACGAATTGTCTAAACCTATCATCTCCTCTTTGTCGGAGGAGCAGAAGCAATACTTTGCTGAAGAGTTGAAATGCCCTATCTGCACGGAGACTCTCTTCAAACCATATACGTTACTATGCGGGCACTCCTTCTGTCGTTACTGTCTCATATTCTCCGTGAATGTGACCAACCCCGAAGGTACCGCTCGACATAGCTCGCGTGCACAGTGTCCAACATGTAGAGCCCCTTTCAAAGTCACTGGAGGTTCTTTTCATATCAATATCACTCTGTGGAACATGATAAAGAGGATATACGGGGAGGAAATTTTGATTCAGGAAGCTGACCGTACCAAGATGTTCGAGGCCGAGCGGTTGACTCTTAGCAGCCGAGAAGGAGGTGCTGGTGGCATCGTGACCGCGGCGGCTAGCGTTTCCAACGAAGCGACGCCATTAACCCGTTTCGTGGAGAATGAGGCAGTCCATCCAGATCGTGTACTCACGAGATTAGTTCGGACAGATTTTATCGATGGTATGGAGCATCACCAATGGTCCTTCGCATTTTCCAGTTTTCCACAGCGCTTTAGAACGGGAGGAGACTTAACATTTGGTGTGGCTGTTATTTCAATGGAAGAAGATGAAGTAATGGACGGTGGACGGCCGATTCTATTGAGCTCGGATGATATGGAGTTAGTGGATGACACTTATGATGAATACTTACTCAGAGCATGTTTGGTAAACAACAGTGATGGGGACAGCGACCATCGTGTACACCTTGCGACGACGGAAGTGCGGGCCATGCGAGGACGTGCTACCTTCAATTTTACTGACGTCCCTGCCGTGGATGAAAATGGGGATACCATTACTCGGTTTGGAGTGTACGTGTATCAAGCTCGTGATGATTCTATTCACTCAGCCAATTCGTTCCACGTGTGTGATGTTGATTCGTCTGAATTGTTTTTAAAACTACAAGTGGTCACATATTTTGGCGACTCCTCGGAAGACGAAGACGATGGTTCGCTTGTGGACAGCCACAGTGATGATAATGAGGAGGAGGAAGAAGAAGACGAAGACTTAGACGGCTTTATTTGTGACGATGTTGAGTACGAAACTGGGGCAGAGGATGTTTCTGAATTGAGTGATGACAGCGTCGTGGATGCATCGGATGTGAGCGACCGCGAGGATGCACCCGGAAAGAGGAAAACAGCTGCATCATCGTCCGGACCATCGAAGCGACCCCGCGTTGTTATTCTCGACGACGACGACGATGACGATTATTAGTTTGACAGTTGATATTAATGCGTGCAGAATATAAAAGATACTCTCATGCGGCTGCTTTGTATTGTACTGAATACAAAATTTAATCATTATTATTTAGGGATTTTATCAGAGTATTTCATATCTTTTGACATAATTATGTTATACCAGTCATACAGTAAGTTACCGTATAGTATATATTGGCTGTTATTTACGTATGATAAATAAACAAACAAGTTTCAGAAACTGATCAATCTTCCTGAGATGAATTGCAGCATGAGCATTTCCCCTTATTTCTACTTCTCAAATAATATCCTTTTTGATTTTCCAAGAAGTGGTTTAATTTTTTTGTAGTTGACCTGGTTCTGACTTGGGAAGTATTAAAAGGAGTATTAGGGTTGGAACTGAAATTTTATTTGATTTAATATGAGAGTCTTAAATATTTATTTTTTTATTTTAATTAAGTTGACTTTTAAAAAGAACAGCCACTATATTAAGGTATATTGTTTTTTATAAAAGAGCATATGATAAGATACGAAGTTTTTTCTTCTCTTAGAAACAGACGCAAAAGCAAGACGGGAGCCAAGAGAAGAATTCCCGCGTTGCATCATTTCCACTCTTAAAAGCTGTAGACAAGCGAGCATAACTCTCGGGATGATTCTCTTCAAATACTGGGCTCGTTTCTGGAGCTACTAAACAAATGAACAAGGATGTCACTGCTGATTTAACGACTCCAAGAGCTCCTAAAGAAACGACCGTCCCAAAAACAAATGCCATGACTCCAACGGTAGAATACCTAACGATCCCAAAGAATAAAACACCCGCTGACATCGTGATGGCTGCGGTGACCATTCCAATGGTGACTGCGGCACCCATGACAATAATACCAGTGACTTCATCTTGAAAAAAGGACGTAAAACCGAACCCAGACTCTTGCATAAGATACTGAAACTCTTGGGTTCCTTGGCAAAAAGAGGTGTTGAAGATGGCACAATACGTAATTACATACTTGTTCATATAGTCGAGCTGATCTCTGATACAATTCAGGAGCATTTTGATTATGCAAGCAACGCAAGTTTCGCGCCCGTCATTATCTCTCCCGAAGATTTCCACGACAAATTTTAACGTTTCAATAGCAGCAATAACCAATGAAGCCAAAGCAATAGTTCCAAGATTATGGAAAAAGGCGAAGCGAAACGCCGAAGTTGTTGGATAATTTGCTTGGAATTTGTGTTCTTCATCAACAACTTTGTCTCGACGACCTGCGACGGTTGTATCGAAACAGACCCAACTTGCCACCACGCTCGAAGTAATATAATCAACCAAGTACCGCACAAGTTCGGCAGTCCATATCCAATAAAAAAAGAGACCGAATAAACACGCAAAGTATTGTCCAGCTTTTTCATCTGACTCGTGCCAATTAAATGAGTGCAGGCGAGCGTACACCAGCAAGCACAAAGCAAGCCAAATCGTGTGAAATATCATCGAAAACATCGGTAATATCAAGACAGCTTTATGGGCCCAAACCGCCTCCATGGAGGCGCGGATCACTTCAACCGATAATGGCAGTTTTTTGCGCAGCGCATACATAAAAAATGAAATCATTGCAATGAAAATAAGCATCCAAGGATTCTGAGATACCACTGCCATGGCGATTATAAAAGCCAAGCAAGATAGGCCGCAGAATTGGACCTGGTGTGACAAGTGAAAAAGTGTGCAGGAGGAGGTTAGGCGAGGTAAGGTAGGGTCAAGAGCGTAAATTCAAAACGTACGAAGCCTCGAGTGGCGTAGCGTATGTTGACGTACGCTATGATAAGCGACATCACACACGCCGCTAGAGCACACGCGAAGAGACTGAACCAGGATGATCTTTGTTTGTCGGTCATAAATGTGGTCGTCGACTTGATATCCTTGGCTAGTATTTTTGGAGATATACTGGTCAAATCCCGGAGAAACACAACGAGTCCAGCAAAAAAGGTTAAGGCCCAGAGAACGGCAAACAGACCATCAGTGACAATCCGTGGCTCGGGGAAATAAACCTTTTTTTTACTTTGAGCTTTGAAGCAGCACAAACAGCAAACGAAAACACCGACACCGTCGCCGCTGCTGTTGTACGGTTTTTCCTGCTCCCCCGTGGCAGGATCAGAGAAGAAGGAACTATCCTTCTTCTGCAATAGGGTTGTATTTTCCGCCCCAGTTTCAATGTCATTGGTTGCGTTTGCCATTTCAATGGTCGTCTTCAATCACGAGTGTGAAGAAGTTTTACAGTAATAAGTTCGAATATAGCGTGTGCGAACGGTACAGACCAGTCTGCTTTACCCTACCTACCCATCTTTACGCGGCATAGCCCTTCCGACTGCCACCGAAACTGGGATCATCCCTCCCCTCCATTACGTAATCACTTAACTCTTCACTCTTCAACAAACTTCACGAAATAAATGTATAAATGTATCGTCATATCGTCATGTCGTCATGTCGTCTCAAGCTCATACTGTACCTAGGTACCTAGGTACCGTACCATACACGTAGCACCGTAGCACCGTCGCACCGTCGCACCGTCGCAAATAGCTTTGTGCTTCCCACTTCCCATGCTTGGGATGGGGAGCAATGTGTTACACACGAGTATGTATCCACCTACTACTACTCGCGCATCTCATATTTGACCAGGAATGATGTCCAGTCTTCATAAGCACGCATGTGGGCGCGCGAGTGCGCCTGACCTTCACAACTGTCTGTGACACGGAGTGACTAATGGCCCTTGTTCCCGGTAACCCCGTCGCAGATCTCCCGCCTCATAAAGGGTTGGATGAGCACTTGCAGCTAACGCAAGTCGCCAACTGTGACGTGTTTACGGGGAATGGGATTCCCACGATATGGGGCAGGTTGTTTGGAGGACAGATCATTGCCCAATCGCTTCTAGCTGCTGCGAGTACAGTTCCTGAAGGTTTTATTCCTAACTCACTCCATGCTTACTTTTTGATAGCTGGAAATTCACGGACGATCATAATGTATGACGTCGAAAGGTTACACTCTGGCAGAAGCTTCTGTACGCGCCGCGTCACTGCGTCACAAGGTAACAGGGCAATATTTACTCTGACTATTCAATTTGCTCGGCAAGGCCAAGCGGGGGGGGAGTACCAGACGCCACCCGAGGAATTGATTATCGTACTGCGGCATTTTCTCCACGACCCAGTAGTGCAATACAATAGAAAAAATACCATCTCCCGTTTCAGACGCTTCTCAGACCTTCCGTTGCCTGATAAAATGATCGCGTCTGGCGCTGAAATAGTAAGGGACAGTATGACCGGAAATATTGAACGCGTTACTGTTGCGCGTGGGCATCGCTGGCTTTTGCAATGGACGCGGCACAAGAAAAAGTTACCTTCCGGTTTAATGAGTCTCCACATGGCCGTGTTTTCGTTTTTAAGTGATCATGGAATGGTCATGGTATGCCGTCAGCCGCACGAGCTAAGTGGGCGCGGCGACGAAGTCAATGGCTTTAGTGCCAGCTTAGATCATACCATACATTTTCATCGACCTTTTAAGGTGGATGAATGGTTTCTGGCGTTTTATGAAACTAGCGTATCTCGTGCTTCGAGAGGGACTGCTACTGCTCAATTTTTTAATTTTGGCGCAGATTTGTTAGCAACTACGAAACAAGAAGTGTTAATGCGACCTGGTCGAATGGCAGCTCTGTAACATGGCTAAAAAAGGGGTTCGGAGAGTATGAGAGGTTCGATGTATAAAAGCAATATAATCATGACTGTTATTTAAATAATCTAATCATGGAGACAATTTATTCATGTCACATAAGGTTCGATATACGTAGTAATAATAGATGGATGGGTGGTGGTTCTACTTCGCGACTGTAATTACTGCAATTAATGTAAAATAGTATCATACTCGCTCGTATGGTAGGTGTGTGAACTGTACGCGCTTCTTCGTGTACATCTCATCTTTACATTCGGCAATTACCCTTCATCGTGTCCCAAATTCCGAGGTCCATTTTTCGTATAAAGAGTCATTTGCCACACTGGGTCGAATTTGTTTGATGGCATCTTGGAAGTCGACAACCGTAACTGGCGGCAACGCATCGGCGGAAACATTCGCGATTTGCATCCCTAACCCTCGAATTGGACCGAGAGCAGCTTCATGGCAAACTGCCTTTAAGTCGCTACCACTGTACCCTTCCGTCATCCCTACCACACCATCCCATTCCGTTTCAGATAGACTTGACTGGCCATCCATGAGACGCCTAATAATCTCGTTTCTTCCAGTACTGTCGGGCAGTGGTATGTATACTCGCTTGCTAAGTCGCCTTATTACAGCTTCATCGAGATCCCACGGACGGTTAGTCGCCCCTATGAACAAGACGTGACCTTTTCGTTCAACTTCTCGCGCTCCATCAAATTGAACTAAAAACTCAGTCTTTAATTGCCTGCTTGCTTGGTGTTCTCCGCCTGATCTTGCCGATAGAAGGCTATCTATTTCATCAATAAAAACAACAGAAGGAGCCTTTTTGCCGGCAAGACTGAACAAGGCACGAACAAGCTTGGAAGATTCACCAACCCACTTGCTTGTCAAAGAAGACGCTGAAATAGAAAAAAATGTCGCATTCGATTCGGTGGCCACGGCTTTAGCCAGCATCGTTTTACCAGTCCCAGGGGGGCCGTACAAAAGAACGCCCTTGGAAGGCGCGCGAATACCGTTGAAAATATCGGGACGAAGCATAGGAAGAATCACAGCCTCTTGAAGAGATTGTTTTGCACATTTCAGTCCTGAGACATCTTCCCACGCAACACCCGGATTACTGTTCATGATTTCAGATTCTACAGAATCTTCAAACTCTTTGCGTGCGAGGTTTTCATCTGAATTACGCCTCCCTCCAGAACGCCTTGAATTGGTACCCCTGTTTGGCGAGGACACTAATTTTTTTTGGTTTCGTTTGCTCTCAGATGATGAAAAACGCATTGGTTTTCCGGGAGAAAATGGCGATGACTTATGACGGGATGAGTTCGCGCGAACAGGAGATTTTACATCAGATTTTATTCCCTGTCGATGTTCTGAAGCATTCAAAATATGGCGAAAACGTTCTGGCGTTTTTGGTGTCGATAATTTAGCACTTCTCATTTCTACGGCTCTCTGCAGTGGGGTTTTGTGTTTTCCTTTACTCAGAATCTCTACCACTCCATGTTGGTCATTTTTCTTTGCGATACCGCAATTCTTTTCTCGAGGATTAAGAATGACGCCGTCATTTTTCTTTTCTTTTGGTATATCCGTCCACACGATATCTACATTGGGTAATACTTTCGACTTTTTTTTACCCTTCGTCGCCGCACCGATTAGTTGAGCCAATATTTCGTCATCCGAAATGGCTTTCGTAACATGCGACGACTTCTGATGGTACAAAACATTAGTGTTGTCAATTGGTGAGGCAGAACATGCTTCAAAAGTTGCAAGTTCGATCTTATCTGATATTGTTCTATCTGAACCGACAACAGACGCTGTATTTTCTACGACTTTGGCCTTACCTGTCTCTTCTACGACTTTGGCCTTACCTGTCTCTTCTACGACTTTGGCCTTAACTGTCTCTTCTAGAAGTCCGATCTTGGCTGTGTCGAAACTCTCCACATCGCTGCTTTTTCCCTCAGGACAATTTTCGGCTGTGTACAGTGGCGGCGGCGTAGCGCTGTTTTCTTCAGCTCGTGCTAATGGACTAGTAACAGCTGGGAGTAGAAAGTTATCTTCGTCGGCATCTTCGTCGGCATCTTCGTCATTATTTTCATCATTTTTTCCTTCGGCCATATTAACTTTACCAATAACTTTTACAGAGTTTTGACTTGGCGTAGACACTGGAGCTACCCACTTCACGACTTCGTTCATTTTTGTTTCAGGCTCACGTTTAGGGATATCTATAACAAAGGGCACTTTTCTTAAAGCGGGCGATGTTTTTGTATGCGCAATGGTTACCCCCGTTTTTGAAAATATCATACGTCTGGCAGAATTTTTAGTGGGGGCTTTCGTGGTCGGAGACTTGACGACGTCGATGCTCTTTTCCGTTTCAGGCCTTGCAATAGATCTCTTAAACACTTCAGCTCGTTTCAAAAATGTAGCCATAATCTCTTTCATGGTATCTCTTTTTGTTCCACTCGGTTCGATCTTGATTGCATCCATGAGACAAGTCAACCCCAAGAGATAATTCGAATTTGCTTTTCCGTAGTCCCCATTTGCACCGTTCTCAGTGCCTCGATTCAAATGTCCCATAGCCTCAGCATACATGGAGGACGGGGTTTTGTCGGACAGGGATGTCATCTCTCACTTCACCGTTCTCGTCGATTGCTATTCTTACCAGAACACAAGAGAATAAAAAGTAAAGACTTTAATTCATGAAAATCCCCAACATTTCCTGTCGAGTACGTAAGGGTCAATTTCTATGCTACTCCATCCCGCAAAGTAATGCACGATATCTGTTCGCGTTCTAATGAAAGAGTAAAAACATGAACGGAGGTGGATTGTATTTCAATACTAATTTCGCGACGTAAATTGTAGCAGTTTTTCGCAAGCTTGCTACCGCATTTATGAGGACTGCATACCTGCAAAAGCCCAACGTTAACATTCGAAGCTGTACAGTACTGTGTCCATTTAAATGAGCTCTGAGCCGGTATCGCGTTGCTGTTATTGTATTGTACTGATAGGGTCGGTAGAAAATTCTTTGCTAATTCAGTTCTGTTAATTTTTGTAGTCTACTCATCCTCTTTCTTGTCGTCGCCAGATTTACTTGAGACGGAAGAATGAATAATTCGGGCGACGACCCCGCCTACCCACCCAATGCCGACGGCAAATTGATGTTCCCGGGGAAGCGAAGCCCAAGCTTCATGAGCAATATATGGGTTCACACCAGTATTCCTATCGGAGTAGGACATAAAAAATCCTGCCCCAGCTGCAGCCAACAACCCCGTGCCATACGCAGCCTGTTCAACTATGTTCATATTTTCCCAACTATCGCGACCACTAAGACCGTCAGATATTGTCTGGAAAAAGTTTCTTTGGTCTACGCTTAATTCCGCTGAATTTGGGTTCAATAAAAAATCTTGTAACCTTCGTCCATGAAATTGAAGGCGACCTCTGCATATTGGGCAATTGCTCACTTGGCCACGTTCTTCTGCACTGCTAATCCATCGACGCAAACACCCAGCATGAAAGTAGTGATGAATACCATTCACTCCTACACATCTCATCGCAGCGTCATTTGGTTGGATGTCTTCCATACAAATGGGGCACTCACTTGCTTCGTTCTCAGATTCTACGGTTACAGAGGCCGAGCCATCTTCTCTAATACTATCATCTATCAGTGTTTCGGTGACTGCAGGGTCCGCCGGTCGAATACTGTTATCCACAAGATCTACAACATTCTCTGCCGGAGGTGCGGACGGGATAGGCATTGCCGGTGCGGGTGGGACGGCGGACAACAATTCTAATGGGTTCTGCAAAAGCACAGGGATGAGGTTCCCATTCATACGAACAGAATCGTAGAAGGATGTCGTTAAGAGAAAAGTGTTGGCGTTCTCTCCAAAGGCTGACATAATGTCCTCTGCATGTGCGTACAAAATCTGGCGGTCTCCCTGCAAAAGACTTATTCCCCGTGATATCGAATGGTCTCCTCGTCCACCACCCACGAAAGTTGGATTTCGAAGGATCAGACTGTATACACGGTTTCCAAATAAATGCGAAGGCGACCACACTTCAGCAGTCACAACCAATGCCCCGAAATCATCAAATGGCTCTGCGCACAAGTCAACATCATTCATTTCTACTTCCGCGACGGCACTAGAGCCATAAACTTCTTTAGACACGGAGGGTTTCCCGTCACTGCCTTCATATTCATCACTTTTGAATTGTTCACTTTTCGGATCTCGGTCGAGAGATGTGTGATTCGAAACTGCTTCGACGCTCCCAGGCGGAACCGTCGAGCCAGGCCAAGCTATCCAAGAAAAAGAGTTAGACCTGAGTTCAGATACAATGTCATCGTAACACCGTCTTCGTGTGAGTTCCACAGAGGCAAATTTCAAAAGAGCATCATCATCAATTACAGTTCCACCTCCGAATGCAATTGCCCGCCGGATGTAAACTGCCAACGACTTTGCGCCAATACCAGAATCAAGAAGTTCTCTGTAGCCGTCATTCCCCAGAGGTGTGTAGGCACCTTTCGACATGATTTTAAACTGCCAACGACATTGCGCCAGTACCAGAATCAAGAAGTTCTCTGTAGCCGTCGTTCCCCAGAGGTGTGTAGGCACCTTTCGACATGATTTTAATGACGTGCACTGAAAAAAGTAAAGTCAAAATGTTTTTTATGGCACTCCATTATCGCGAATTCAAAACACCAAAACAGAGGATACAAAAGGCGTGGTATCGTTGAGCAAATAACTCAGAAATTTTTTATTACTTAATTACAGTAAATAATTATTCAAAATGACCTGTAACTACAGAGTACTGTATTTATGTCACTTCTTTTCCGTCAGGAGTCCTCGTAACAGTCGCAAAACAAATAACAAATAATAATAATTGCCACACTGCCTTCGTTAAAAAAGTGAACATGAAATCACG
>JACKZZ010003333.1_pt1 | contig 22053 bp, 20 predicted proteins | sample 8027871 | NCBI WGS metagenome assembly JACKZZ01 (sample SAMN15724774, study PRJNA655200) | protist metagenome | isolation source: fluorescence activated cell sorting (FACS) single amplified genomes of... | place: USA: West Boothbay Harbor, Gulf of Maine | collected 2000-07-19 | reverse complement strand
TGATGATGATGATGATGCTAATGATGATGATTTTCTGTGGTGGTCAGATAGTCGCCCACCTGTTACATATCCTGGCATGTGAGTCGTGACGTTGTAAGTATGTCCAAGAACAAGGGCGCACTATTTGCAGTGATATAAATATTATAGTCGAAAACTTGAAATAAGCGAGTAAGAAAAAAAGTAACCGAGTATCTATAAGGTTACTCTTTTTGTTAATACTCGCTCGAGCAGGCTCAATAAGACTGGACTCGCAATGACATACGTAGAATCCACAGCACTCTTGATTCAAGAGTGTTGTGGATTTTACGTATGTCATTGAATAGGTCAAAAACAACAGCAGAACATCAGGGCTTTTAGTGCTATATAATTCAGTATTCTAAGAGCCATGATGTTGGTTCACAGCAGACCCACTACTTCGATTTCGAACGGGATGATATAGTGCTATATCTCGAACAGGATGATATACTATATCATCCAATAAACCAGGTAGTGGTAGAGGTACTATATCCTGCGTGAAAATAGTGGCTCTAATACATTGCCGCACTCTGTCCACTCGACGAGGGCTGGTTGTGGTGTCCATTTCTCAATCGACGGGTTCCTTACTGTCATCGAATCAACTCGAGCTTCGCTTTGAAGACCGGTGGGGAGGATGGAGGAGCTTAAGGCGTTCATAGTTATACTTCTCGGGTTATAGTCATAGTTTTAGGTGTAGTTATAGTGATAGTTATAAGTCGTGTAGTTATAGTTATGGGCTACTTGGTATATCGTTATATATTTGTAGTTATAGTTATAGTTATAGTCAACTATAGGTAAAATGAGTATGGCCTTTTCTAGTACTAACGATGCAGTGTGCTCTTCGAAGTAGACACCCTGCTCTGAGAATTGCAAATCATATAATATAGGCACGTAGCTGTAGGTGTACAGGTGAATGTGAAGACTGTATATGGTCTCTAAAAATTCTGTAATTCTCAGAGGTGGAGGTGACTGTAGGTGTAAGTATACGATCTTTAATTCTGTAGGTGACTACATTTCTGTAGAGGTGGAAGTGTAGGTGTTGTATATGATCTCTACCTAGTGTAGTCTAAGAAAAAGGAAATGTCCACGAAAACTTGCGTTACGACAGCAAGAGCGGGACGATTTTTACTACCACTTTTCTGGACTCTCGCACGGTGCGCGCAACGTCAGCGACAGCTGCGGTAGAAAAGAGGAAACAACAGCTGGGACGACAAGAGCAGGCGGGACGACAAGAGCAGGCGGGACGACAGGAGGACTCTTTATGAAGATCCATGTTTTTGGAATTTTAATTTTTCGATTAATACCGTGGGCATTAGTTTTGCCTTATTTGGTGTTGTTCTTATGTGTGATATTGTTCGAAATCAAAATGAAGAAATTATATTTTTCAATCCGTGAGGCTGGTTAAGCTTCAATAAATATTAGACTGATCTCAGCTCTGCCTCTGCAGATATATGATATGATCCGGTCAATATTGAGAATATTTGAGAATCAATGAGATATCTCTGCCTCCGATATTTGATATGATCTAACAAGAATTTTCTATAGCAGCAAGGTCGTAATTACTGTTGTCCGTCTCTCAGTGATATTTCCTTTTCCGCTGTAGCAGTAGCTTACTCAACTCCTGTCTCTAAAGGCCTTAGCTTACTCGACAGAGGCAAGCTTGCTCAAGCTCTTGCATGACGTGATGCTCGTAGAAGATGAAAAGGATGCTCCTCCTCTATCAATACCTGCGTGGGATAATTTTCGGAAGCGACCTGATGAACAACCAATTACGGCAGTGGTACTAGCACAGTGCATCTCTACTACTGAGAAGAAGATCTGTGGGTCATTATTTCCCAGCTATACAGAAATGCCTTCAGTAGTAGATGCTAATGTGAAGAGATCTTCTGTGTGCCATTTCCCAGCTATAAAGAAGTACTTATGTAGGTGTAGCTTTTCGTCCTAATTCCTTTGCAAGTCAGATATCGGGGTAAGGTCACCAATAATGACAGAAGATGTCGGGATAAGGTCACCAATGAATGATGATGATGATGATGATGATGATGATGATGATGATTTATGACGTTGATGAGGATGCTCCGGATGCATTGCCTCGCTCTGCTCTAAACCAAATCCAAGCTCAGGCGCAAAACCAAATCCAAGCTCAGGCGCAACTGAAGTGGCGGCAATGGCGGTGCCGATGGAGGTGGAAGAGACCCCGGGCCTTCTTACCGAACAGGAAGAGGGAGACGAAAGTAAAACCTCCTTTGTCGTTTTTGGTGAAGAAGAAGCACGAAAGATTTTCGGAAATGACGCAGCACATGCCATCCCCCTGGAGAATTTTCGGAAAATCTACGTAACCTAATTATCTGATAATTATGTTATTAGACCAGGATTTTCGTGGTTGTACAACATCACAAAAAAAAAAATTAAACCACCACTCCCGACAGCGACACACGCGGGAGCCGCAGAAGGTTGCCAGACGGTCCCCACAGAGTGGACGACTGTCAAGAGGCACAAGGGACGGCCCGCGAACAACAGGGCAGAAAACCACCCAGACGGCCCGCCGCTTCTTCTGCGGTGTCTGGAATGGCATAGCCTGAGGGTATTGGTGGGCCCACCCGCTGAGCCCGCCAACACTTCCCACAACTTGCCAGCCTTTCTAGACACAGACGACGGCGCCTGCCCATTGTCGTTAGTGTGAAAACATTGGCACCCATGCCGCCACCAATATGCCAACCACCGCGGGAACGGGCCACGGCCTGGATACCTTGGCCAACTATGGCGGGCGCGTGAGATGACCGACGATCCAGCACCACAGGGGGGCGCAGACTGGAAACCACTCGACCCCGATGGAAACACCAAACACCACCGGCAGGGCAGACGAGTCCGCGGAAGACAAAGGACGCCCAGCTGTGTGGCCGTTGCAGTGTACACTGGAAACCCCCCAAACCAGCGGGCACTCCCAGGCGATGAGCGTGGGGGGGACGCAAAATGAAAGCACGGGAGCCCCTTCAAATGTTGGAAAATTTTCACGCGGGCCATCGGCCTCGGTCATGTTCTATCTCTGGCGGCCAGATAGCTGAAGCCCCAAGGAATCACAGTGGACAGCGGAGGCGCCGCGAAGTGGCGGCCGCGGTGTCCTACATTTCCCTACCCTGTTCGCCTTCCGCGGGGCCCTCAAGATAGCCGGGAGAGACATATAAGACCACGGGGGCCCGCTTTCTCGACGGGTGTGCATTTTGCAAACGGTCCAGACCCATGGAGCACGGACAGAAAAACGGCCCGAACGATACCACCCACAACGTGGCAGGGCTTCCCACTCCGTCACCCTGTTCGCGCTGCGACTGCCTGCGGCAGAATAAAACAGAGGAAAAACAACGAGGCGGACGGTGGTGGCGTGGTTATAGTCGAAAAATGAACCCAAGCCGCCCAGGCTGCTACACTCGCGGCGGCTCGTCGGTTTCTCCTTCGGGTGATGAACCTGGGGCGCCACCTCCCACGTGGGGCACCTCCCGCCGCTCTTAGACTGCTGCCCCAAATTATGACCCGCAGGCCTGCCATGATGAAAACAACAAGACGCGGCCACCCGTGGCCGCCGTGTGGTCGGTTGTCTAAGGGTGTTCCCGGTGGCTAATAGAGGCCCCCCGCCCAGGGGTTTCCCGATCTTTTGTCCCTAGTTTTCCCCACTGTCGACCCCTCTGGCATCATGCGTGGAAAGTATACGGGAACCCACGCGCAGCATTCTGCCTGACGTATGGCCTCAGGATATAGAGGGCGCGCGCGTCCTCGTCAGCTTATGGCCGCGCTCGGGCCACTGGGTGGCCAGAGCGGTGCGCACTGTAGGGGCGTGCTTCCGGATGAGACTGCCCGGCGGGCAGCAATGAATCGGCTGAAAATCGACAGGACTGGCAAGAACGTCGAAGCACATAGGCCAGGCAGTACCGGGGCGCCAGAGAATACGGAGCCGCCCGGGCCTTTCGTGATATAGATCCACCCGGGGCCCGCCGTCTTGTGCCTTTGGCATCGCCTGCAGGTGGGCCCCGAAACCGGCGACCGCCAGGGCCCCGGCGAGCGCTGCCGCCTTGCTGATCCAGAAATAGAAGAGAAAAAGACGGAGCGCCGCCTCCCTTCCCGGTCCCTCCGAGTGTGGGGACCCTGGAGGCGGCGCCTCCTCGTATTCGAGAACCCGGAAAACATTCGAGGGGGGGCCCGGAGTTTTGTGTCGGGCACGCGCTGGCCCTCAAGGAGACCCGAAGGACCTGGGGGACCCGAGTGAGGCCCCACTAGGTGTCGCCGATCTCTCCAAACATTCTGCGAAGGGGGGGCCGCGGCGGCCATTTTGACCCCCCTCCCGAAGGGGGTTCAAAGGGGGCTCAAAATGGGCCAAAATGTATCCCTTTTGTAGCGCCTCAACCTCCCCGGAGTGCTGCGATTTGACCCCTCAAAGGTGTAGGCCTACAAACGTCGGCAAAAGTGGCCCCCTTTTGGCATCCTTTGGGACCCCCCATCAGGGACCCCTTTCAAGGGGGTCCGCCTTTTCTGTCGGTCGGGGTGCTTTGTCCCCTGAGTGCAGCCAGCTTCCCAACGGGAGAAGAGGCGCCGAGTCGTCACCTGCCAGCCCCTCCTAGCAAGCATCCCACCCGGGAGCACGCTGCACGGAGGCGCTTGCCGTTTTCATCGTAATGGGCCTGCCGGGGGGCGCGTTTGGTCTTCGTTCCTGAGCAAGGCTGGCCGTCTCTCTGGTGCATGAAACTTCCAGGCGACGGCGCCCGGCGGTCGTGTGTGGAACACGACAGGCCCCCATCCTCTCCGGTGTTGTCAATCCACGGGGCCACCCGTACCCTCTGGCCGTGGGTCCAGCCGTATCTGTTTCCCACGGGGTGACCGACGGCGCGCTCATTGAATTAAGACAGGGCGCACCCGGTGCCGGTGGGTGTGTGCATTCTTGTCACCTTTTTACAAGAGGGGAGACGACTGGCACACGACCACCCCAGAACACGTGGTGTGTGTGTCGTGGAACTCAGGCGGTGGGCAGAGGGCTGGCCAGCGGCCGAGGCTGCCCGGGTCCTTTTTTAGTCAGACCCAACGCGCACGCCACTGCTAGGAGAACCCGCTCCACATCGTCGGCGTGGTGTTTTCATCTACAGAGGACGCCGGGCACCCTGCGGTGGTGCCCTTGGCCCACATCTACGGCGGCTTCCGAGCCGCTTCGGTGGTGGCTGAGACTTCTTGGGGCTCGGATTTGATTTCCACACAACAACACGCAGCGGCCAGCAAGCCAAGAAAACCAGAACACACCAAGGGAACCAACAGCCGCCCCGACTCCCACCGCCACGCCAGTGGTTCCGATTTGCTTCGACTGTGGTCCGGCCATTCGTTGTGGTGGGATGGTCTCAGAGAGCTACCCCGGCTGCTCTCTGCGATGGATCACAACAAACCGGGCCGGCCGTCGACATGGGGGCAGCCCTTTGAAATGTGGCGGCCTCTCAATTGGGCGCCAGCCGCTGGCGCTCCGTTTGTTGTGTGGGTCTTCTCTTGTCCGGGTCGTCCTCATCATGGGCCCCACGGATTCCAAAAACCATCACCCAGGAACGCAGATAAGCCTGACCCCCCTCGCAGCGGTCCCCCGTCTCTCACGATTGGCCACCCCTAACCCCCCGAAGACGACCAGAGGACCACCAAGAAAACCGCGCCCGCCGTCGCTCGTATGTCTCGGCACAAACGTGGGGCCGGGCGGCTGCGCTTTGTGGGCCCGATATGAGTGCACCACTCTAGAAATCCGCCATAGGCCTGGCACCCTCGGCGGGCCTGGCGCCCCCCTCTCTGTCCGGTGTTTTCTCTTTATCACGTCCGCCAGGTGTGCGAAGCCCTTCCCAGTGTCGACATTTGTGCGCGGGCTTCTCGGCTGGTGTCGTCGGTCACCTTTGGGCTGCAGCCTCCCCACGTTTTTCCCGTCCTGTGAGGACTCCAAACGGACGGAAGCAGGGCACACGTGTTTTTTGGCTCTTTTGGATGATGGGAAAACGCTGCAGCCCATTCGGAAGCGCCGGGGGCTCTGCTATGCTCTTGGTGCCCTCTTGACGTAATCGGCACCGTCGTCGCGTTCCAATCCGGGCGCCCCTCCGTGGAGCCACATTGTGCCGGGTGCCTCGGGCAGGAAATTCGCAGGGCGTGGCGGTGGGGGTTGTTTCGTGCTAGATCCGCGGGGGCTTCCTATAAGGTCAAAAGGAGCGGGCGCCCCTCCTTGGGGTCGATGACTATGCCGGCCCAACGTCGTGGCCCACGTCACTCCTACGAGGCACAGGGAAACTCTGCCGCGCGATTCGTTGCCCGGAGCGTTTGCGTATGTGGCGTCCGCTATCCGGGTAGCCGGGCTGTGGTTTCTCACAGCCCACAGGTGTGGGATGTTTCTATTTTTTTTTTGATGTTCTACAACCACGAAAATCCTGGTCTAATGTTACGTACGATAAAGTATGATATTGATTTTGATTATTATGATCATACCTTATCCTTATTGAGACTTACACTTTATTTGAGCACTTTTTAGTACTATGTATTGATGTATACTGTTCATGATTGATATTCACACTTTTTAGTACTATCTATGATTATTGATGTGAGTTGTAAGTGTAAGTAATAGTAAGTGGAATATAACTATTCTTGATGTGAGTAAGTCGTGTAGCATAATCATATTTTATTGTTTGACACTTGACTTACTATTGATGAAGATCAAGATGAATTGTTCTAGTTACTTACTATTGATGATAACTTATCTACTATCATGAACATTACTTACACTTACTATGAAGACAAGATCGCGTTTGTTGATGAGCTAGATGAAAAACGTTTTTTTATGTATAAATACTAAAACCATGTGACATGTCATATGTTTCTATTTTACTACTTGTGTTTAATTGGAATTGTCGATTGTTGGTGAGATTGAGAGGGAGCAAAAAAACGTGAGAATGCGTTTCCTACGATGTTTGTTGATGAGATTGAGAGCAATAAAAACGTTATACCTACTTTCTTTTACTATGTTGATAGCGCTTACACCGGCTGTAGATGTAGTCAACCTAACCCCGTCAGAAAGTCCTACCTCGGGGTCTCCGCCGCGCCGTTGTTAGTCATCCGGATGGCGGAAGGCTGGCGCCCGTTTAAAATATTGATTTTCAGTAAATATTTTCGAGTTGTAGTTTTATTAGTGGAAAACAAGAAATAGATGGCGTAGAGTATCTATAATAAAAACATTCGACTGGTGGGATGCCCAAAAAAACTATTCATCTTTGGTCACTCCTTGTGTTCAACGGCGAATCGATGGAGCCAAGTGTGGAAAGAATCAACGGCGACTCGAGGAGGAGTCAGTGTGTAAAAAAAGGCATCAGTGTGTGGGGACTCACTGGTATCAAACGTGGTGGTGGTCGAGTCTATTCGATAACTTAAAATAAGCGAGTAAAAAAAAAGAATAGCCGAGTACTTACCGCTATTCTTTGCTTTGCTCGCTTATTTCAGTTTTTCGAACTTGTGCCGGATCTACTTGTACTGAGTCTACTTGTACTGAGTCTACTTGTACTGAGTCTACTTGTACTGAGTCTACTTGTACTGAGTCTGCTTGTACTGAGTCTACTTGTACTTATTCTGTCGTCAGATTGGCCACTGTGGAGGTTGTCAGAGTTGCAATTGAACAGAAACAAGTACTATTTTCTCGTCGAAGCTGGCACAGGCATAAGTATAGTTAGAGATAAGATTCCATGTATAAAAATTGCATTATGATAGCGATATGTATATACTATAAATGTTACTATTTGTCCTAATGACATGGATGGAAGGAAGAAGCAACAACGAAAGGAACGAAGGATGCAGAAAGGAATAAAGACAGGAAGGAACAAAGGAATAGCGGAAGGAAGGAACAAAGGAATAAAGACAGGAAGGAAGGAAGGAAGGAAGGCACAAAGGAAAGACTGAGTGAGTAAGAGCACTGTCCCTCTGCTAGTATGCTCGTCTCTCAGTGATCGCAATTGAGACCTAAAAAGAGTGCAGATAGAGTGCATATTTATTATGAAATTTTGTAGGACGAACCACAGCAACAACTTGGAGTTCTTTCCTTTCATCTCACAATGAGTGACATCACCTTGAAGTTTTTTTTTCATCTTAGAACTACAAGGAGCAAAAAACTCAAGAAGCTCGATAGGTAAGCACAAGTAGTCTTCGACAGCTAAATAGTACATGATCCACCAAATTAGAGAGCAAATAATGTCGATGCAAGTTTTCTGGTACCAGATGCGCCATTCATTGAATTGAACCATCCACATGCACATACTAGAACGAAGATAATAAATCCATCCTCCATCCTCCCTACTATAATATATAAATAGAATGAAGTAGAGCAGACGAGCGAGCGGAGAGACTCGAGGTTTGTGTAAAAAAATATTGAGAGAATGATCTTCCAAGAAGTGCTCGGAAGAGTGGAAATGTAATTTAAAAGTGAGTTTGTTTTTTATTAAGGAGCGAGTAAATCAATTATGTAAAGAACTCCCTTGAGTAACATCTTAACCAAATGTGTTAACTTCATCTTCTTGATGACATGATCTTCATCTTCTTCTCCCTCGAGTAACATGATCTTCATCTTCTTGATGAGATGGTAATATCTACTATTTTCCTATAAGAATTCGTTCTACTCTTTCTTGATGAGTATTTCTGGAAGAATTCCTCGTGTACTAAATTCAAGTTCGAACCTAAGGGGAAGAAACGAATGAGAACTGAATGAAGGATTTTTCAGTCAAGCTGAAGATATAGATTGAAATTAATAGAAGGAGCTACAAGTTTCAATTTAAATTTTCTGACTCACTCTTCAATTTCATGCAATTGAATTCACCACGACCACTGGCCCTTTAACTCTTCTTGAAGAAAAACCACTACATATTTCATCTAAACCAACAAAAATACTCTCCTCAAGGTTCTCAATTATGTTGAGAAAGTTGAAGATCAAGCGTTTTCAAAAATTTAGTAAATTTTTGAAGACGCTTGATCTTCAACTTTCTCTTATGGAATAAGTAAATTTAATTTACTTCCATAATGTACCCTCTACGTTCGCTCTCCGCCGCTCCCAAACCGCTTCGGCTCGACGCATCCAGTAATCGTGCTCACCTTCCTGGTCGTTTGTGTCCTGCCTCCCCGCTTTTGATGGACGATCCTGTAGCTGATGTCATTAAAGGTATTACAGAGCAGCTGTTATCAAAGATTATACAAAAATTACATATGGAGTGCTAGCTATTTTTACATATGACGTGCTAGGGCTAGCTACATCTAAAATATCGCGAAATAAACTGTGAGAATTCACCTCCAGAGAAGCGAATGCGAGTTCTGAGTCAACATCGCATATCATTTAGAAAGGGGGATACAAGTTCTGAGTCAACATCGCATATGATTTGGAAAGGGGGATATGAGTTCTGAGTCAACATCGCATGTCCTTTAGAAAGGGGGATAATAGTTCGAAACTATCGAACTAGTATTCTATCTGGGGGAGTGGAGCTGTGGTCTTGGAAAAGGACTGGTCTATTCGATAGATAAAATCCTAAACCCTAGACCCAGAGAGATAGAAACCCCAAACAAGGAGACATCCATTACAAGGGGTTTAAACGAAAGAATCAAAATTTTAGAGCGAATATCTTCTAGCGTTCCCTAGTATAATTCTTCAGGTTGCACTCCTCCATCTAGTGCAGTTTCCTATCTTTATCAAGTTGCGCATCACCTATCCTTTTCTATCCTTAAAGTTGTTTTTCGTCCACTTCCTCCGTTTCCATGTCCTTGTCAACCTTCGTACGTACGATCAATGGGCTTGGCAAGTGGATGTCTTCTGCGCTCTGAAGGCTATCTTGATCCACCGCTACTTGCCGAGAAGCTTTGGAATGAAGATGGAAAAGATACAGTATGAATATAAAATAATACAAGCAAGTATATCGATATACTATCTCGCAACATGGCGACTTCTCTTTTTGTACATTATCACGATTGTGATGTTGTGAAGTTCATGACCATTATTATGATGCAATCGCGTAATCATCATCCATGTTCATCTATCACGCCTCGTCCAACATATTCCAGATGACAGCGCGAAGGCTAATCTTTATCTCGTTCATCATCATAATTGTTATGCGAAGTCGAACAAGATCATGATTATTACTATGTATGTGTTGTATGTGCATATTAAATCATAAATAGTTCAGAGGATGAATAGAACGCTTTTACAAAACTTCATCCGCTGAACTATTAATGAACAATATGATAACATATTATAAATATGAAGATAATCAAATATGCCCATATGGTTCAAGTTCAGCAGGGAGAAGTAGCCATTTGGTCACATAAAGTTCTTCCCTCTCCCGCGCCCGCTGCAGACGCTCTGCTAGCCGCAAAGAGATGTCCTCAACGAGAAAAAGAACCAGACTAAAGGCCTGACGCAGGAAAAACGTGGTTGTGCTCGAGGAGAAAGTGAAAGCTTCCAAAACGCTCTACAAGCTGCTAAACGTTTGTCAGACAAGCTGCTAAACGTTTGTCAGACAAGCTGCGAAACGTCTCACAATGTCACTGCTTTTGTCACTTCTTACTCTTTTCACAGTCTTACTCTACTTGCACTTAGATTATAACACCAGGTAAGTACTTATAGCAAACTTCTATAAGAGTAAGTTACACTCAATACAGTAGTTAGAGTCACAGTTTGCTGTCATAAAAAAATTTCGAAGTATCCTGTTTTAGCTTGTTCTTCTATGTATACTAATTCTTCGAGATGCAACTCCTCATCGATGAGTAGTTCCCCGAAATGCTAACTATCCATAGTAGAAGCCGTTTGGGTTGAGTTCCAGAACCATATAACAGTTTCCTATTGCGGCTAAGCCATTCGAGAAGTCTTTCAAACGCCGTTGCAGATCACGCATCGCCTCTCCATGTCTGTGGCAGAGATATTGCTTCTCAGATGACGAGGCCAGACGGGGAGATATTTCAAGTGACGACTTCGCCTCGTGGTCGAGTTGGGAAGTAGATGTATGGTGACCCTCTTCTTGATCAGCAGGTTCACCGTCTTGAAATAGATCCCGATTTTGCCGAAAAAATCCGCTTAAAAACTGCTGGACCAAAAGAACTGACAGAAGACGTTCCACCGTCGATTGTAAGGTTTTACTGTTGTCTTCGTGTTCTGATGACAAGGAGCAGGAGGTGGAGGCGCTGCTTAGAGTTAATGAAGATTTTGATTTGAGTTCTTAGTGAAGATCTATCTAGGTTCTTAGTGAAGACTCAGGAACACACACATTCCCAAAGCGACACTCCCAAAGCGACGCTCTCAATGAGTAGAGTGGTTCACTGAATAACTTTGTGTACATCTAATATGATAAAAAAGAACCTCTTCTGTGTATAAAAATCCTAACTACTTTCTTGCTGTTTTATTTCAGAATATTCTAGTATTTCTCCACTAAATCGAACGAATGATCTGAGAGCGAATCAAATAACATAGCTCAACGCTCTTGGTAGTGGTTCTATTCGACATAGGAATAAGTTTGAGATCCGTCTTTGATAAAAACGAGATTGTTGGACAAAACTAAATCTACCTCTGCCAAGGAAGTGAAAAAACTGAATAAAATACTTTGCCTACCTTGTTTTAAACAAGCTAAGCAAAGTATTTTATGACATGTTCTTGAAAGAGATTAAACTTTAATACCCTTCAACATATCATACCAGTGTTAGTGTAGATGAATTGGCTCTAGGTCTCCAGCAGAACGTGCTAAGAAAATCAAAAATTTTTGACACAAAAATTCCATAAAGAGCTGGCCTCGACCTCGAGCATTTTTCGACACCATTCGATCGCAGTGCCGTAGTCTTCATTACGCAGATCCCCCAGGATTTGTGCTTGTTCTCTATAGAGGACATTAGATGCTGAGCTCTAATGCTAGTTGTAACAGATTCTATTAATAGCAGACTAATGCTAGTAATAGAATCTCTAGTGAATCTATTGGATTCACTAGAGAAACGATTCAACGGATAGTGCGCCGGATACTCAGAAGTTCTAGTTCTCTATAAACATATAGAGCGAACTCGTGAAGTTCTAGTTCTAGATAATCTAGTTCTAGTTCGAGCTAAAGTGGTTTTGTTCTATAATACTCGGAACAAGAACACTCGTGCTCTGAATCATTTTCGATATTCAGAACAAGTACAAGAGACTACTTACACTTAGCTGAGTCTACTACTTAGCAGAGTCTTAAGTTCGATTTCCGTCAAGTCCTCCGCACACAATCCTTCCGCATGTGCGAGGGCTAGCGCTGTCTTCAAAAAACCACGCTCAGCGAGATAATCGACGAGGAGACGTGTCACACGACTGCTGCTCTCCTCCTCAAGTACATCAAAATTGTGCGACGGTCGCGCGCTGCAACTGGTTTTAGAGCAACTGGATGCAAAATAAGAGTCTATTTATTAGAGGTACAGGAAGAACTAGGCTATTAGAGGCACAGGAAGAACTAGGCTATTAGAGGCACAGGAAGAACTAGGCTATTAGGGGCACAGGAAGAACTAGGCTATTAGAGGGAGAGGAGGAACTAGGCTATTAGAGGGAGAGGAGGAACTAGGCTATTAGGGGCACAGGAAGAACTAGGCTATTAGGGGAACAGGAGGAACTAGGCTAATAGAGGCACAGGAAGAACTAGGCTAATAGAGGCACAGGAAGAACTAGGCCCCAGGGAGTAGGTTTAGAACTAGGTTTGTACACATATCAAGCCAGAAGTTCTAGGTCGCCGTATCGTTTTCCTCGTAGAAGTTCCAGGCCTAAGGGTTCTCAAGTTGACATCAAGACCCTAACTAGGCTCAAGGGTTTCACGTTAACATCTTCATTACAACCAAGCTGTATCTTTACGAGGATTTTCCAATTGAAAAAGATGCTGTAAAGACGCAATGTTGTGGAAAGAGTGATGTACTCGTTGTCAAGGTAAGACGCAATGTCGTAAAAAGATTGAAGATGTCATTGTCAAGGTCATTGTCAAGACCAACGGAGGCCAACTATGCAAATTATTTCGTAACCCTTAATAGAATTTCGGGTTTTCTTGTTCTGGTTGCAGGTGGTGTTGTTTCGTTGAGTTTTCCTGTTCTGGCTCCGCAAGAATGAAAGGGGCTTCTTGATGATTGAATGTAGTTGATGAAGGGTTGTACAACAAAGGACGAATGACAAAGACAATGACAATATCGATCCTCCGTCGTGCCCTTCGTCAACAATTTTGTACAACACTCTCGTGTAATCTTTCAGCAATTTTGTACAACATTCTCGTATAATCTTTCAGCAATTTTGTACAACATTCTCGTATAATCTTTCTTGTTGTCACAACAAGAATCACAACAGGACTTTTATCCTCGCAAGGGGACAGGAAAGATCTTCAACACGAAGGAATGTTGAAACATAGTACGAAGGACTAGGACGACAGCTCCATACCAACACCAGGTAGTTAAGAAGGATGTGTAATGTGTTGGAAGATAGTTATGCAACTACATAAAAATAAGATGAAAGAATGCATAATATGTTGAAAGAGAGTACAACGACATAAGAATGAATAAGGCAGAATAGAAAATGCAATGAAGGATTGTAGGAAGGACGACAGCATACATAGATACGAAAGTATGAACATCAAAAATTAAATATGAAGGATACCAATCATTGGGATTGTACGATGAGGGGCGACAACACAGACAAGAAAGAATGTAAACTCAATTCAATTCAATTTTATAAGGTCGCCTCCGCCGGGACTGTAATTCTAATATGACCACCCTTCATTTCAATTCAATGAGGTCGTCTCCGCCGGAACTCCTTTATTTGAAATATATAAATGTAGTTCTTTTTCTTTATTCTTAACCCAGTTTCAACCGGTTCGCGAAACATCAGCGGCCGCACAAGCACACTGGCGGACATACTTGATGAGACTGAGGGACTACCTGCAGCAGCGAAACTTCGGTCTTGTTCTTGTTGACTGATTTCTCGAGTAGCTTGTAGTTCTCCTCGATTAATATAGTCTTGCTGTTTTTCATCCTCCTCAGTTGGCGGATACACCACGCTCGTAGATCGTCCATCCTCAATATCAGGATCTCTCGTCCTTTCGCCCCCGACATTGTCCAAGCAGACGCTCGCCTCCTCGTCCACAGCATTGTCCTCTTCTTAAAGCCTCTAAGATGGAAAGGATTTTCCTACCTTTAAGGTAGGAAAAGCCTATCCTCTCCCTAAAGGTAGGATGGCTTCTCTCCTTCTCCAATTAGGAAAGGAGAAGAATACACGACCTGAAACTTGTCTATACTGGAATACATCCTAGGGGTTATTCCTACCTACCTTACTTCTACTAGATTTCTACCCTTAATATTAGTGCTAGCCATAACATGACCCAGCACGAAAGCCGACGGCAGTATTTGGGTCAATACTGGACCCGGTATAGCCCGAGGATCTGGCTCGGGCTCCCTGTGCAGTATCAGTGCGGGTTGTCTCTAGGGTCATGTTACGTCTACTCTTAAAAACAATCTGAATCCTTTACCCTTAATCGGCCATTGTTAGATTGTTCCTTCTACTCTTAATCTCCACGACAGACGGCCTTGCCTGTGACGACCCGGAGCCTCTTGTGCACCTGTCTGGTCAACTTGCGATCTATCTCCTCATTGCCGAGTTGTTCGTTCTTCAGACTCTCAAGTTTCCCAATGATCTTCCCAATACGTGTTCTCGCCTCCGCGGCAGTGCGGATCTTTATTAGAGATTATGATTAAGTAGATACTGTACATTTACGATATTTATTAGTACCTACTCGCAGTAGTAGTAGGAAAACATCGTAGTAGGAAGGTTTCCTGTTGGTATTCCTTTTCGGTGCGCGCGCCATATTTATTAGTACTCGCTCTCATTAAAGGTATAAAATGAAAAGTATAAAGATGATCTCGCATACTTATTTAACAAGTATCGTAGTTGTAGTATCTTACTCATAGTCTCTAATATATTACTTAGTTAAAAATGAGAGCGACATAATCTTTTTAATTTTAAAGCATCGTAGTAATATCTTAATCTTTATTAGAGATTATGATTAAGATACTTCTCTTCTACGATATTTCTTAGTTATAGTGAGAGCGAGATCTTAATGAATCCTCTAGTATAGGATCATGTAGTAACTACATCCTAGTAGGATGTAGTTACTACATTCTAGATACAAATATATAATACAAATACACATAGGATGATGATGATGATGATATACCCCAGTTTACGGGTGTGTTCCTACTGCACTAATTACTTACTGCATGCACTTTCATGTCTTCTCCATTTGCTAACAGCGAGTGTGGCAGATCTGATATTTCCCTTTTTATATTCTACTTCCCATGTTTCACATTTGCGGCATCTGATTTTTTCTCTTCCTTCTCCGGTGTAGACGGCATTTTCTGGGAACAGAATTTTTTCAAGCTCAGCATCAGCTCCTCCAAAGAACGCTCCACCTGCAGTGGCAGCATGTCCCTCTGGCCGCAGGGCTCCTGTCCCCCTGACCTTGTACAGCCTGAGCGCGTCGCCGTCCCTGTGCTGCCGCACGTGGTGCACCATCGCCGCGGGGTGCGTCCTGAACGTCTCGCCGCAGTGCATGCACCGAAAGGCCGACAAACCACCACGCCCGCCCGCCGCCGCCTGCCTGCCTCTCTGCTTCACCTCCCTGAAACTGCCGCCCGCGGCTGCAATCAGCCCGGCCCTGCGCCCCGCCTCGCGCCTCTTGTCCATCTCGACCGCAACTAAGCCCGCAGCCCGCCCGGCATCGCCTATACCTGGCGCCCGCTCAAGTACATCGTCCACAACATGGCCAAGCAGCCCCCGCCGATCACCATGCGCCCCGCATCCGCGACAGAAGTGACGCGCACCACTAGCAAGTACCAGCTCAATCAGCCTCGGAATGCCGTCCACCCCCCGCCGCACGCCGGCGAGACCTCCCCCAGAACCGGGAGCGCCCCTCAAAACTGCATCAACCTCGGGTGTGTGAGCCGCCTCCCCCGCCTGCATCCTGCCGCCAAATGCTCTCTCGTGCTTGCCCGCCATCTTCTTGACTTGTCCAAGAGCTCGACCAACAGGGACCCCTCGTCCGCGGCACCATCGGAAGCCCAGCCGGATGCCGTCTCCCTCAGCTGCTGCTCCTGTATTACATCAGCATATAGTCTCCTACTGGCGTTGTATGCCTCCTCCGTTGCGTGCTCTGATCTAGGTCTGTATAATTTGTATTATTTGTATTATTTGTATTATTTGTATTATTTGTATTATTTGTATCGAAATGTTGTCTACACACAGCCTCGCCCTATCTGTTTCGAGATTTTTTCCTGCTCCAGATAACCTTGTACGTGGCCAATGTTCTTATCGGCGATCTTGGCTCGCTCTCTCCTTGCGCGCTGAAGTTGCAGGAGAGGACAACGCAAACTTGCTGCCATTTCAAGTCTCTCAGACTCCGCCAAGCGCTCAGCCAAGCTGCTTGACTCCTCCGCCAAGGACAATAAGGACGATGACATGGTGAAGATCTTCCTGATGATAATAATGTAAAATCATAAAACATTAAAAATCATATAAAAATAAACATTAATTTTTAAGGACGATGACGTGGCGACGCTCTTGGTATCATAAAACATTATCTTACATGCAACTTCTTCATTGGATGCGTACCTCTTGGGTGAGTGAGTCGTTACTAAGAATTAATCAGAGGTACCGCAAGGAGTACAATATATAAGGACGATGACGTGGTGATGTTCTTCTTGGTTATATCATGAGTAAAATATTTCCAACTTCTTGAGTCAGTGGAAGTCGTTAGCTTCTTTATTGAGTGAATGGTTGCTAAGCATTCACTTCAACTTCTTCAGTGAGTGAATGGTTACCAAGAAATCGCAGAGAGTATCATTCATTCATGGGCTCCACCCCGAGATAGATTATCACTCATTCTTAATAAAAATCGAAACAAGAATAGGATGGAAGTAGAAATTTAAAAACTAGTGCTTTTCCGAATGAATTCAAAGCTTTACTATAAAAGATGATGGAACTAGAAGTCGTCAGTTCAGTTAGTTGTCTCTATTCTTGTTTCTCTAGAGAACGAAGAGAGTACATGTTTGTTCAAAAAAAAACATACTACGTCGTAAGGGGAAGATCCCTGCCAAGAAGTTACTACTTCGATGAATCTTTATTGTCATTGTGTTGACATTGCCACGCTCTTGCATATTAATATTACGAAGACTACTCGATTACATTACCCCATTGCCATGTATGAAAACTATCGGGCTGCGACTTTGAGATAAATTATAGCTTAGAGATAACCGAAAAACTCACTGAAACAAGCGAATAACAAAGAGAATAACCTTATATATAATTTATATTTAAGTCACTAGTCGTGAGGTGCCCATCTTGTTACTCACTCAATTTGAATCATCAAATATAGATCTTGTCTCTGATCTTCACTTGACACTTTCCCGCAGATGATCCTTGTTGCTACGTACACTCACCAAGACGCTGCTTCATTCTCGATACTGATTCAAACCGATGCTGTAAACGTCTACGTCGTGTAGGTCGAGGGTGCGTGGGAGCATTCTCTTTATAGGCAACAGTTGTAGAAACGGTTTGAAGTGCATGCGCAATTACTAGTGACAGCTGCACTTTTTTTCATTGCTAGTAGTTCAACTACTAGTAATGAAAAAAAGTGCAGTTGTAGAAACAGTTGTAGAAACAGTTGTAGAAACAGTTGTAGAAACAGCTGTAGAAATGTAGTAACTACGTTGCTACAAGAACTGTTGTAGGAACGTTGTTACTCTACGTTTCTACAACTGTCGCTCGCTCCATCAGGAAGGGAGAACATGCACAGCAAGAGTTTTCTTCCAAATTTTCCCCTAATGATCTTCGAAAAATTATTATGACAATCAACACCCAACCAAGAAAAGAGCACAATGACATTTTGCATTTGCCAAGAATGACATTTTGCATTTGAAAAGATATAAATATATACAAACAAGACAATACTAGTTACAATGAAAGAATATGAAAGAAAAAATCAACGACCGAGATGAAAAAATAACGTGGTGCAAACCTTACCTCCACAATCAGGCACTAACATGAGACTCGGTTCCCTTCCTTTATAGGAGACTCTGTCCCCTTCATCATATGTCGCGATGCTCGATAATGGTGGTGAGGCTTTTCATGCTGACAGTAGACGAGAATCATCAAGATCACGAATTATTCATAGAATTGATAAAATCAATTCTACGATAAAACACCATTCTATGATATTATAATTTTAACAATCAGATTGGTATGATTGTTTACCTTTAAGATTCAAAAGTTTATGAAAAAATATAGATAGGGAAAAATTGCACGCATGATCTGCCCCACGTCGTACGTTTGACGACCTACCTCGTTGTACGTATGACAATACCTCACAGTTAGTAAGTAGCACGTATCATGATAAATATTTATATTTATAGATATATATTATATTCTATTGGATTGATTTGGATGCGTCGTAGCGTACGAACGTAAGAAAGAGATCATGCGGCGCGTAATAGTGTGTACTTATATATCTTTTTCTTTGTTCTCAATGGCGGTGCGCGTCGCTCCTCTAAACTTCTGCACAAGACGCTTCATCTTCATGTTTACTTTCATCAAGCAATGATAGGGCCACATTTGTTCAGTCGACCTAACTGAACGTCTTACATTCGATCAGGTCTAACTAAAACTAAATGACAACTAAACATTTAAGTCAAATGACAACTAAACATTTACTCAAGTGCTATAAGTTTAAGTGGTTAACTCTTGTTTGTCCTAAACGAGCAATAGCAATAATTGTTGAAATAAGGGATATACCTCAGCATGCCGATGAGGCATGCAATGCATGCAAAAAATGCACTTTGGAAGAGGACCATACACGAGCCTGATCATACAGCTTTCTGTTTCTTTTAAAAAGAAAACTATATCCTGTGTTTCCTGTGTTGAAATATTTTCAACACAAGAAAGAGGACGGAGACCGTGCCCGCGGCTGCTTTGATTCAAATAACCTAACTGTTAGGAAAGAGATTAAGTTAAACTTAATTCTTTTTCTCTTTCAAGCCGATCTCAGATCGGCGTTATGTTCCTGAAAAAAGTTCCCCAGCGTAGCCGGAAGAAAGATCCGGCTGATTGTAGTCCGCGCGTCGGTGACGATGTGCTACAGCTCACATTAGTGCTCTTCCTTTCCTAAAAGTGTTGTTCCTTTTGAAGGAACAACACTGGTACTAGGAAACAAAAGTAAAAGAAGAGCACTAATATGAGGTACTGGAGGTAGAATGGAGTTACTTCCTTAAAATAACTTCATCATACTCCCTACACTACTCTCAAATAAAGTAACTTCATACTCCCTACACTACTTCCTTTTCAAGAAGAAAGTGGGAAGCAAGGCAGTTGAGGATGCATCTCCAATGAGCCTTAATCATGGTGCTTGTTCCAGGTCCAGACGAGGCGTCCCCAGTGCTGCCATGATCGAGATCGATATCGTTAGACGAGAAATAGTCATATCATTTTTCTACAAACTTACACGATTATATCACATAATAATAAAGAAAGAAATAAGAAGAAGAGCTGCACAATAAATCCACCCAGAAAGAAGTTCAGTTGAAAGAAGAAGATGAGCTTCTTGTGCCTGTAGCTGCCATATCTTTTTTACTTCTACCTGGTTTTATGACTATGAGTTGTAGATAGTTTTCTAGCTACTCACAATACCTGACTGCTGCTTTGAGCTACCTGGAACTCGCACCTTGGTCCAAGGTGCGAGTTGGACAAGCTATCCAATGGATCATTGGTTTTTCCTACCCATAAAAATTAAAATAATAAATAGATACGGTAAAAAGAGACAAGCAGAGGAACCACCTGGCGTGTCAGGTGCCAGGTCTGGTTCCTCTGGTACCTGTCTATGTTGTGATTGCGATGTGTCATATACTTGATTAAGTACTGCACAACATGGCACAAGTTGCGTGTGCACATACGGTTCTACCTCCGTGGCAACTAAGATAGAGATAGTCATTGTGATCTTAATCAAGTACTCTTCATATCAAATTATGAATACTTATACTACATTGGAATAAATGGAATCTGGGATCATGGGAGCTTTGCCTCTGCCCTACACACGGCGCCTTTTCTTGATGAAGCATCAGCTCTTGTTGATTTAGCTTGAAAAGCATCAGCTTCTGTGATGAAGCTAGTATCAGAAGTCGCTTCTACCAGTGACAGTAACCCTAAGTAAGTAGGTGCCATAAAACAAGAATCAGCTACAACAACAATCGACAGTAAGTAGGTGTCAACATAAGAGCATCAGCTTTCGATCTGGCGGAATCAGCGTTACCGTTCAAACTGCAACTGGTTGTGAACTCGTTTGGTGTAGCTGCAACGTTACCGCTCAAACTGCAGCTGGTTGTGAACTCGTTTGATGTACTAGCTACTAAACTCTTGTCGGTAGCTACTAAACTCTTGTCGGTAGCTACTAAACTCTTGTCGGTAGCTACTAAACTCTTGTCGGGACTCTTCCCAGGTGAGCACGCGACTTCCACCTTGGTTTTCAAGTCGTCTAGAGAATGTTTGATGCTAGAGGTGGTTAACAGCAGTTCGTCCTTCATTTCGTCCGCCCGATGCTTCATTTCATCAGCTTTGTGTCTCACTTCTTCCTTCGTTAGAGAATAATGGATATTATCTATTCTATCTTGAATTTTGTTATTATTTTATCTCTTCTATCTATTCTATTTCATGATCTCTCTATCTATTCTATCTTATGATCTCTCTATCTATATCTATTCTATCTTATGATCTCTCTATCTATATCTATTCTATTTTATCATTCACTCACTCACTCAGAACCATTCGCCCTGTTTTTTTTGTCCTGTCCCCGGCACATATGGCATCCGCTTGCGAGTTATCCGCGACAGCGGGCGGCGGGGGGCGGGCTGTAGCCCAAATTACTGGACCTACTTACACAAGTCAACCTCCCCGATTCGTGGAGATGATCCACCTTCTAGATATACCCGTCTCACGTGATAGATATTTATAGTATTTATCTGATAATCGATACTCAGTCACATAGATAATCATAGATAATAGATAACAGATACCTTAGAAGGCGACATAGATAGATACTCAAGGACTCGGAGACACTCCAGAACGATAGCGCGCCACTTACTTAGCACAGTGACTTCCTCAACCTCCCAAATCATAGATACCCAATACACTATTAATACTCGTAAATCATAAACTCTTTTCATAATCATTTTAATCATTAAACTCACACACTGAAGAAAATGCTTTGCTTGGGACAGCTAGAAGTAGTGTCGTTGTTCTAATAGAAATAGTGTAGTGCTAGAGCTAGAAGCTGTAGTCTCTAAAGTTGTGCTAGTCTATGTCTATTATCTACTAGTTTGTCTAACTAGTAGATAGTCTAGAGTCTATTCACTAGTATAGCTGCATCGGCATGATGCTCTAGTCTAGTCTATCTTAACTCCACACAGGTCTAGTCTATCTACTCGTCTAGTCTATCACGTACAAGTCTAGTCTATCACGTACTAGTCTTGTCTATCTACTCGTCTAGTCTATCACGTTCTAGTCTTGTCTATCACGTTCTAGTCTTGTCTATCGTGTGCTAGTCTTGTCTATCATGTACAACTAGTCATCATTATCATTATCTACTAATAATGCTATTGTCGGCACTATTCAATTCATAGTCTTCATGTACTAGTCTTATTTCTCGTTAGGTATCTACTTCTAGTGAGTCTATCGTCGGCCCGTGGGTTCGTATAATCTACTAATAATGCTATTGTCGGCACTATTCAGTTCTTTCAATTCAGTTCAATTCAGTTAAGGTATCCCAGTAACACACCTGGGCAAGTCTTAACTTCACAAGCACAATCTCCTTTTCGATACTGTGAGAAAGCTCCTCAGCCCCCCTCGACATTGCACGTTGGAATTTCTCCTTCCTTTCTGTCGCGCTCTCGCGGAGTTCCACCTTATCACGTTGAACGATGACGATGGTGATCACAGTG
>JACKZZ010015174.1_pt1 | contig 22054 bp, 9 predicted proteins | sample 8027871 | NCBI WGS metagenome assembly JACKZZ01 (sample SAMN15724774, study PRJNA655200) | protist metagenome | isolation source: fluorescence activated cell sorting (FACS) single amplified genomes of... | place: USA: West Boothbay Harbor, Gulf of Maine | collected 2000-07-19 | reverse complement strand
CTTGTGTGTTTAGTCCATGGACATCCAATTGCAAATTGCAAGCAAAATTTTCTTTGGGAAAGAAACGGATAAACGTCCTTAATAGTTTACGTGATCCATTGGGTGTAATTTTTCTGGAACACCAGGCACCGTGAAACGTATATTGAAGGAAAACCCTGTTTTTGCGTTTGCTCAACCATGAGCTCGAAAAAGAAGTCGATCAAACCTTTTCGGCCGAAGGCTCAGTGGGACGCCCAGAAAGCCGAAAGCATCTGGAGGGCACTTAGGAGTGCCATTAAGGAGATCCACAAAGAGAGGGCCAGTGCCTTGAGTTTTGAGGAGCTGTATAGAAATGCGTACAACCTTGTGCTGCAAAAACACGGGGATATGTTGTACCGCGGGGTCTCGGAGCAAGTAAAGTTGCACCTACGTTCCGTAGGAGAAACTGTCGCCCAGAGTAGCGATGATAACCTCCTACAAACGTTGAACCAGGCGTGGGACAAGCACACGAACACCATGGTCATGATTCACGATATTTTGATGTACATGGACCGGACGTATGTAAAGCAGCAGAAGAAGGACCACGTTTACAACCTGGGCCTGAAAATATTTTTGTCTGAAATCGCAAGACACCCGCAAGTGAAAGATAGACTGCTAGAGTTACTTTTGCACAAGATTGAGAGGGAGCGTGCGGGAGAAGTGATCGACCATAGCCTTCTTAAGAACATTTTGGCCATGCTCGTGGCCCTAGGGGTTAATTTTAACGCCCATACGCGCGAAGTATACCAGCAAGATTTCGAAAAGCACTTTCTGCAAGCAACGGCGCAGTTCTATCTCTCGGAATCGCAAGACTACATTGTGAAAAACACTTGCCCGGATTACCTAATGAAGGCAGAGCAGCGGTTGAAAGAGGAAGAAGAACGCCTTGCGCGTTACCTCGATTCGTCGACGGAGTCGAAATTGATTAGTATTGTTCAAAAAGAACTTATTTCTGACAAGGCCAAGGTGTTGGTAGATATGGAAAATAGTGGATGCATCGCAATGTTCAAGGACGAAAAGCTGGATGACTTGAAGCGCATGTACTCTTTGTTCAAAGGCGTTGATCAGCGAAACCAAAGCGTCAACACCTTGAAGTATATCCAGGGCGCCTTGTCTGAATACGCGTATGCAAAAGGTCAGCGGTTGGTGAAAGATGAAGAGAAGACGAAGGACCCTGTCGGTTTTGTCGATGCCGTGCTAAAAATGAGGGATAAGTTTGAAAAGATAGTATTCGCGTCGTTTGAAATGGACAAAGTGTTCGAACGAACCCTCAAGGAGGCGTTCGAACGCTTCATAAACGAGGATAGCCGATGCGCTCAGTACTTGAGCATGTACGTCGACCACTTGTTAAAGAAGAAGGTAAAAGGCATGAGCGAGAGTGATGTCGAGGATCAATTAGACAAGGTGGTTGTTATCTTCCGGTACCTTCAAGACAAAGATGTCTTCGAAAATTTTTACAAACAGCATTTGTCAAAGCGAATGTTAAGTGGGCGGAGCGTTAGCGAGGACGCTGAGCGTAGTATGATTAGCAAGCTGAAGAAAGAGTGCGGTTACCAGTTTACGCAGCGTATGGAAGGAATGTTTAAGGATGTACACATTTCCCAAGACATCCTGTCAACGTTCCTAAAATCGAAATACTCGGCCAGGGGGGGGAAAGGCAAGGATTATGTTGACCTGGATGTAAAGGTGCTGACATCTGGTTTTTGGCCGACACCGCCCGTGCCCCAGTGCGTTTTTCCAAAAGGGATGCAGTTGTTGGCGGATCGGTTCAAAGAGTTTTATTTAGAAAATCATTCCGGGCGCAAATTGGCGTGGCAGTGTAACATGGGTACCGTAGACGTGAAGGCGCTTTGCTTTAAGAAGAAGCACGAGTTGAACGTGAGCACGTACCAAATGTGTGTCTTGGATTTGTACAACAATGGTTTGGAGTATACGTTCGAAGACATTATGAACACTACCAAGATTCCCAAGGACGATTTGAAGCGGCACCTAATTTCTCTCGTCATGCCAAAATTCCGGATTCTACGCAAGGTACCGGACGGCAAAGGCATCAAGTCCACGGACGTTTTCAGGCTGAACCCAGATTTTAAGAGCAAGTTGTTCCGTGTCAGGATTCCCCTCGTCACCATCTCAAAATCCAGCAGTAGTAGCTCCTCAGGAGGACGAGGTCACGCGATCCCGAAGGCAGTCCAGCAAGACCGCAGGCATGCCATAGAGGCGGCAATAGTTCGCGTCATGAAAACTAGGAAAACCCTGGACCACAATACCCTGGTCGCAGAAGTGTCCAAACAACTGGCGAACAAATGCTCCCCGTCACCACACGTTATCAAGAAAAGGATTGAAAGCTTGATTGAGCGGGAATACTTGGAAAGACACCGGGACGATAGAAAAATGTACAACTACTTGGCTTGATCCCATGGTCAATAAGTGAACGTTTACATTGATGAAATACATTTGGAAAATATGTGGACCATAAATTATAATTAATGATGTCGTGTGAGAAAATAATTTTTACCCTTTTATTATATTGTTTTAACCACCTAGACAGTATTGTGATATACTCAAGCGCAGCTGTTATGTCGTTGTAATACAATTTCAACATCAGTACAGCATCACCCACCCATCAGCTCAATTATTTTGAATTATTTCGGTTTGTAATAAGAGAGATAGCTGGCCTCTTCTCTGAGAATAATATCAAATTGGATGGAAAGCCGTATTATTTCAACGTTTTCCATTCATTATTTAATTGGTCAAATGATAAGTGAATGGTTATATCAAAAAAAAGAAATATGGAAGAAAGAAGGAAACAATTGCCTTAAATTATTAATAAAATATTAGGAAAGAGGGAAAAGAAAGGATTTCCACCAAAAGATCCAAAAAATGTTTCGTTACTTTGATACTGTATTCATGTAGTATATCGGTACCGTACATATGATACTATCTAGATGATAAATAGTTCTAATTAAAATATTTACGACGTAAATAACACAACAACACAGCTTCTCGTCATATATTTTATTATGTTTTGATGATGAATGAATGAATGATCGATGATGCCAGATGCCATCTTTCTCACAACAACATACCTACCTACATGGCATCAATCGTGCGAGATTATTAATTTATTATATTTGTTTTTAATGAATAAGAGAGAGAAAAGTCATGCCTACATAGTTAGTTCGAACTTCAAAGCCATTTACACCGTTGGTGAATTATTTTAACAAGTCAATCTTCAAGAATATAGGAACAATCAAGTGAAGAAGTTGGATTCTACGCTGCCACATTGATACTAGCAACGTTAGAACAGTAAGATGAAATCATTGTTTGGCTTTTTCTGCTCGTTGGCTCTTCTTGCAAGTGTGCAATGTGTGGATGGTGCCCCGTATAAACCGTATCATCTCATCGAAAAGCTTCCTCTAAAAAATGTTGACAAAATTGAATGCAAAGTACCTTCGGAGGGCGGAAACAACAAAGACGCGGAAAAGTACGTCTGTGGCCAAGGAACTTGCACAGCAGATAATGAGAAAAGTGCAAAAGGCACGTGCCAGTGCTTAGAACCATACATGCACGCAATGGAACAAACAGGCTCGAAAAAAAATGTAAAACAGCCCTGTGAATACAGAGCATTGAGCAAAAAAACGGCTTTCTTTCTCTCCATATTTCTGGGGTTCTTTGGGGCCGACTGGTTCTACCTCTCCCGGGGGTGTGCAAATAGTGGTTACGTTTGCCTTGGGATTTTCAAATTATTTACTTTCGGTGGTATGGGGCTCTGGTGGATTATCGATTGGATATTAATTCTGACAGATACGGTCGAAGACGCCAATGGTATGACTCTGTGGGACGATCTATCCCTGGGAGATCCTAAATAAGAAAGAGGACGAATTTGGAAATTTAGTCATATATCTTCAAGATAAATATCTAAATAACACGCCTTGATTTAAAATGAGAGTCTTAAAACATACTATATTAATTTGGTTTTTTCTAAATAACACGCCTAGATTTAACACTATATAATTTGGTTTTTTATAAAAAATGTTGTTTTATAGGTAGAGACCCAGCAAATTATATTTGGTTGAAGTAAAGAGAGTAAGGGTAAGTTCTCTCTACGCGGTTTCAGTGGTAAAGCAGGGGGCGTTAAATCAAATGGCATACCTCCCCGGACTCCACAGCTCAGTCATCTTCCTCCCCTTCTTGCGCAAGCATTCCGACTTTATCGAAGTTGGCCATCAGGGCATCGCGCAATTTATCGGCAGTTCCGCTTTCATCGTCGGTGAACTCATTCATCAACTCCTGGACCTGTTTCATAAGTTCAGTGGCAGTCAATGTTGCATTTTGTTTTTTCTGCTCTAATTCTGTGTCCAAGTCTTCTGTCATGTCTGCGACAGCAGAATTATCATTCCGAACAGCTTGAGAAATATCAATGCCAAGGGCTTCCATATCATCTTGCAGCGCTAGATTTGTACCAAATGCTGATTCTGCCGCCTTGATCACAGACGCCAAATCGTCCATGTCATCGCCGTCACGCAATATTTCCTCAACTTGTGCAGAAAGAATATCATCATAAGTGTCGCCATCCTCGCTTTCAACCGACGCTAGTACATCAGCTAAATCCTTGAAAAGACCCTTGGCTGTCATCGTTTCGTCCAGCAAGTTTTCGCGAATATCGTCCGTCTCTTGGATCATTTTCATCATCTCTATTACATACGGATCGTTTTGATCTCCACTTTCAATGCTTTTCAGCATGGCAGTTTTCCGCTGTTCATATTCTTCCTCGGAGATAGATCCCAAATCTGTATCTGGAAGGTTTTTCCCTACTTCTTCTGCAAAATGTTCGACAGCATTTTTGAATTTTTTTTCGTCCTGGGCAATGCCATTTTCAATTTGGGCAATGTCCGCACCTGTAAGATCTGCACCTTCAGGAGTTTGAGAAGTTACAAAAACGAACAATAGCGACACCACAGATAGAGTGACGAGCAGAGTCGGGCTAAACGCAGAACGCATATTATGTTAAAAGTTCACTTCTTCTTTAAAGTCTTGGGTTTCTAATTCAAACTGAATACTCCCGTATATGAACAATGCAAAGTTGCGATGGTTTTCTTTCGTTTACTCCGGGGGGGTGGTGCTTGATTTAAATGAACCGTTTCATCTTCCGGGCACACACACCCACACACAAAATTAACACGCCCGCCGCCGCAATAATTTAATAAAATACCAAGGGTGTAATAATAATAATAATAATAAAAAAAAAATAATAATAAAAAAAATATATTATAGAGAGAACGACTACTACCGGTACCGGTAACAGTAATAATGTACTGTTGTGAATAGTACGAAGATTAAGGGATGTTTTTAACTGTAATATATTATTATTACTCTTCTTTATAATGTAATGTCTGAAACGTCGATTCTCTCTCGTCTCTCTTCTTTTTGAAGCTTTTCTTTTATGCACGCATCCTCGCGAGTGGGTTTGGTCGGTTCCTTCGACCCTGCGTGTGTATATTATATTACTACAGAGAGTTGTTGTTGCATCTCGTAGTCGTCATCTAAAGCGTCGTCGTCGCGGTCATCTGAAATCAGCATCTCTATGCTGTGTGGCTGCTACGAACATAAAGGTCCTATTTTGTTTTTCTTTTTCTTCGTGCTCTGTCCTGTTGAACATATTAAAACCCGAGTGCGTTTGGTTACTTTTTGTAGCCGGAAGTCGAGATGTACGGTCTCGCGCTGTTATTTCGGGTTGACTGTGATAAAGTTTCTTTTTATCAGAATCGTTCTAGTGGACTTCTGACTAATTTTGGCTTTGCCTTTTAGCCGGACGATGTTCTTACTTTTTATCCTTTGCGGACGTGATGGCGTGGGCGAAACTATCTACGTTCGGTAGGTTTCTTTTTAATTACCCAATTGCGTACAATACGGTCCTTCCGATAGTGACCGTTTGCTGCGGGTTTGATAGCCGCTGGTGGTTGGTTTAAATACCGGTAGCTTGTCTTCGGTTTTGCTATTTCGATATTAGAATTGGATCAGCTTTATGCCAAATTTCCCTTAACCCTATGGTTAAAATACAATACGCCCCGGAATTGGGTGTAAAGTTTGTTCGAAAACCAATTCATTTGTTGTTTGCACGTCGTCGTGCGTCGTTAAGTTTGTGGCCAGCCTTCCGTTCCTCGTGGTTTGCGGGTGCTGGTCATGCCAGCGTCTAACCGTAATCGTAGTCGTACGGGGAAGCGTAATCCTGGCTGTGGCTGGAGAAAGTCGAATTCGCGTGTTCGCTGTGAATGTCTACATGAACATCGTCGCTATCCTCGTTAGATAAATTTATTTTCATCTTATCGGGATCCTTGCTACCCTTTTTCTTCTTCTTTTCTTTCGACTCTTTTGCTGCATTCGCCCTCTCTTGCTCGACCTTTTTGGCGTCTTTAGACGTTTTCACGGCAACCACGCTTTTGGAGTAACACTTCATGGTTTGCTCCGTGGTATGTAGCCTCGCCCTGAACTCCTTGTAAGGTCCAAGTGACAATTGTTTAAACTCCGGGTCAAGGAGTATTCTTACTGCTAAATCGCAGTATGAGCCGAATCTTGGTTGGTGAATACGACCCAGAAATATCGTTGGCAAGGCGGATTTGACTTTCTCAACCAATTCGTCATGGCCTACGACTTCTTCGATCATGTCGAGCATGCGGTCGAGATACGATATCCCAGACTCTTTCCCATACATGAATTTTAAGCTTACTGCTTTTCCGATCATTCCAACGTTTCCAGTGGTAGACGTATCCTTACCGAATTTAAGGTTTAATCGGTCTAGCACGATGAATCCTTTGATCGGCGAGTCTTTATAACCCACCTCCAATTTTTTAATGGACCCTTTCGTGACGTCTCCTGCGGTTGTGCTCATCCAAAGCATCAAGTCAGGCGACACGTTCTCCATATCTTCAGCGTATATGGTGATCGGTTTCATTCTTTTGTTGTCCTGAAAAATAATATCGCCATCGCCCCAGATTCGAGGCTCGTCACCGTCGAGCTCCTCGTTGGCGTCGGCGCGCAATTCTTTTGCGTCGTCAATTTTACGTTTTAAATTCCGTATGTGGACTCTGCACTTCAATATAATTCTCTGTTGAGCTAATTGCTTGAAATATGCAGCTGATCTTGGTTCGGTCTCCTTAGCTGGAGTTTTCAACGCGTCCGCATAAGTTACTGGCGGTACTACGTCGTCCTTTGTCTCTTCCTCAGCTTCATGCTCGGTTGAGTTTTCGTCCACCGTGTCTTTTATCGACTCGGTTTCTGGTGAGTCCTCGACTTCAAGGACAAGCGCATTCAATGCTTCTTCATGAAGCTTTTTCTTGTCTTCGAGTTTTATTAGACTCATTTCGTCCTCCAGAATTTCTGCTTCTGTTGGAACGACGTCTTTAATCTTCTTGACGGTCCCCCTTCTAGGAGTACCTATTATGGTGGGCTTCCATCCTTCAGGAACGAAGGGCCAGCACTCTATCAGCGGCTGCACGTCGAACGACCCGTTTAGCACTTTCGCGATGAGGTGTTCTTTCTTTGAGGTGAAGTAAAGTTCTCCTTTTGACCTCCACTCGTCGTGGCCGTGTTTTGTGCCGTCGTGACCGTCTTGCAGGTACGTTTTGAACCATTTTTGCTTTTTCTCGTCCTTCTTGGAAGAGTTTCTTGCTTTAAAGCTCATGGCGGCGCGGTATCAAATGGGTCTGATAAACTGTTGTGAATAGTACGAAGATTAAGGGATGTTTTTAACTGTAATATATTATTATTACTCTTCTTTATAATGTAATGTCTGAAACGTCGATTCTCTCTCGTCTCTCTTCTTTTTGAAGCTTTTCTTTTATGCACGCATCCTCGCGAGTGGGTTTGGTCGGTTCCTTCGACCCTGCGTGTGTATATTATATTACTACAGAGAGTTGTTGTTGCATCTCGTAGTCGTCATCTAAAGCGTCGTCGTCGCGGTCATCTGAAATCAGCATCTCTATGCTGTGTGGCTGCTACGAACATAAAGGTCCTATTTTGTTTTTCTTTTTCTTCGTGCTCTGTCCTGTTGAACATATTAAAACCCGAGTGCGTTTGGTTACTTTTTGTAGCCGGAAGTCGAGATGTACGGTCTCGCGCTGTTATTTCGGGTTGACTGTGATAAAGTTTCTTTTTATCAGAATCGTTCTAGTGGACTTCTGACTAATTTTGGCTTTGCCTTTTAGCCGGACGATGTTCTTACTTTTTATCCTTTGCGGACGTGATGGCGTGGGCGAAACTATCTACGTTCGGTAGGTTTCTTTTTAATTACCCAATTGCGTACAATACGGTCCTTCCGATAGTGACCGTTTGCTGCGGGTTTGATAGCCGCTGGTGGTTGGTTTAAATACCGGTAGCTTGTCTTCGGTTTTGCTATTTCGATATTAGAATTGGATCAGCTTTATGCCAAATTTCCCTTAACCCTATGGTTAAAATACAATATGTACGTACTACTACTAGACAAATTATTATTAATAATAAAATAATAATAAAAAAAATTATTTTCATCATCGTTGTTTGATGATGATGATTACTGTTGTTCGTAGTTGTTGTTGTTGTGAAATTTTAGCAACAGGAGACGACGACGGGTGGTGGTGATGAATGTATGTAATGGATTTACAATACGATTTTTCCATACTTAAATGGTATTTTGTTAAGATGCTGTGTCTAATTATTCATCCCTGTATTTTATCTCTTTTTTTTGTTCTAAAAAAAGTATAAACTGTTATATATAATATAAATTGTCGTCTTTAGATCCTTGCAATCATCCACCAACTCGACCTTGCTCTCCTCTCTAGCTTGCTCAAACTTACTCATCCTCGACATAATCTTCAAAGCCCAATACATCTCCGCTAAATTTTGAGGGACCCATGCTACCTGCAATGTCCATGGCTTCGTCTCCAAGCAAACTTTGCAAGCAACTATCAAGCTCTTCGCTGGTCATATTTTCTTGCTCGGTCAAAATTAATTCCTGTAACGAGTTCCATGACACGGCAGGGTTGTCGCCGTTGGAGTTTCCTCTGCGTCCTAATTTTGCTGCTAACGCTATGAATGCTTTCTCGATTTGCGCTTTACCGACGCCAAAAACTGGTCGGTGGTTAACGTATAGCGCAAGGAACTCGTCAAAACTAATGTTTTCCTTCGTTAAACCGTCTTCAAGAAATGTGGCATATTTAACTTCACTACACATATTTTCTATTTCTTTCTCCGATGGATAGTACCCCAGCGCTCGCATAAGATTCGGGATTTCCTCGAGTGGAATCCCATTCTCAGTCGTTCTACTCTCCGTCGCATTTTCTCCCTGCGCTCGTATCTGTGAATAATAATAAAAATCAACCATATCTTGGTAAAACGCGCCCTCGCGCCCGCCTTCTACCAGAGGAATGAAGGGCTCGACGCCAACACCGCCTTCTTTCACCGCGCGGTCGATAATTCCTGTGTCCACTTTCCACAAATTAACGGTCATGTCCTCTCCGCCGGATGTTACTAACCATTGGCCATCGTGAGAAAATGAAATTTCTTTTACCTCGGATGGGTGTGCCACAAGACCCATAGCCCTGGTGGGATTGCCGTCAAAAGGAATTTTGCAGAGCCCAACAACTTTGTAAGCAGTGGAGTAGGCCACAAACTCGTCAACGCCATCTGTCGCACCGCCAACTAAAGGCTGACGAATTAGTTTTGTGATGGGGCCTCCGTAAGTAGGACCCAAGCTGGTCTTTCTGCACGTCTTGTTCGACGAATTCCACACTTTAAATTTAAATTCTGAGTTAGCAGTAATGAACAAATCTTCCCGGGCCCCTGGTGCTTTGGGGTGCCACATGCACGCCGACGGGTACGCCACCTGCTCCGTGGAAACGGTGTTGCCACGCTGCTGGAGACCTTGCACAACACTACTGTTGTCGAGGTCATACTCTACAACGGTTCTATCCTCGCCGATAGATATGAGCAAATCTCGCCCGTCAATAGACGTTCCGAACTCTAAGCCTGTTATAGTTTTTGAATGACTGCGGGATTTACCAATGTAAATCCAGCCCCCCGTCACGCCTTCAATTTCAGCTGGGTCTTCATCCCCTAAACCTTCCTGAATTAGGACATTAATATCGGTGGTGTATTTGTACAACGCAACGCATCTATCAGCATCGGAGGTTGCCAGCAACGTCCCATTTGCAGAAAATTTCACGTGCAAAATGTTCCCAAGAGAATTTTTGAATTCACACCGTTTCAAGTCTTGAAACGATTGCGAGTCCAACAAAGTGAGAGTCCCATCCGATTGACCGCACGCCAAAAAGGTGCAAGATGGGTCAAAAGCTAATACTTCAGGTATGCGCTTGTCCACGTTTTCAAGGACGCGAACGTTCAGTAGTCGCTTCTCTACAAAGTCCCACAGTGCAAGGGTGCCAACAGATGTCACAATTGCCATTTGGGTTGCGGCGGGATGGACAGCAATGCCCGACACTGGGGCATCAAACCCTTGTGATAGCACAGTACCACGCCGTCGATCTGCTTTCAGCTCGTTGAACACGGCAGCCTCCACACCAACAATCAAGGCCTTGGTAGTACCTACAACAAAATCGGGAACAGTGAAGCCATCGATTTCCTGTGGAGACGGTGCCGGGAGGTTTGCAAACGACACAGAAGTAACTGGTCCAGCCTGCAAATCTTCAAACCAAGCAATAATTCGAAACTGGTAGTCATAGAATCTTACCGCTCCGTCTTCGCCGGCACATAAGAGATAGTTGTCTAGGGCCTGGAGGTAATTCAGGGAACCTTTTCCAATGGTTAGCATTTTTACTGCTTTGCGGTCAGACGGGCGCCCGTTGTTTTCCGTTGCGCCAATCAAACTGCAATCCCACAGGATAACATTGCCCTTATCCGTCGCGGAGATAGCTTGCTTGCTGTCCGGAATAAAAATAGATTGGGTGAACGCACCAGCGTTGGGAAACTCCCGTTTGGACAAAGGTGGGGAATAATACTTGAAACGTTTCTCCTCCCAGTTCCAGAACGTTACGCGCGTCGCGCCGTTAGAAACAATTTCACGGATATCGCTCGGGTTGAATTTAACACAAGTCTGAATATCAGGCGTCCCTACCACTTCGGTGTAGAGGGGGCCGTCACCCTGGGCAGTCCACTCCCAAAGGGAAATTTCTTGCTTCCCGTTCTCATCGGGGGCCGACAAAGTGACGAGAAACATTGCGTCAGGGGTAATGTCCATGGCAAGAACTCCATTTGGGTGCGGGTTAAATATCGTTTTAATGGGTGTTCCTGTTACACTGTCCCAAACGACAATCAACGCGTCCGTCCCAGCGTCCGCAGTAGCAATCCACCGCTTGTCTTCTGAGACACAACAACAAGTAATGGGGTTGCAGTGACCCTGCAACAGCTGTTGGCGACGACTCACGTAGTCATAAATTACACCACTGTGCGCACTTACGTAAAATATCGCACTCCTTGTGTCATCGCCAAGATTATGAACACCCCCTAAAATATCTTTGTTAAATCCGAAAGCCCATGACAATTGCAATGCGGCAGACGGAGAAGTAGCCGCTGCTTCTCCAGGCGCTTGCACTTTCTCTTCAATTTTTCCTCCCGCTTCTTCCGACATTCTAGTGCTGCAAAACCAACGTATAAACCTGTCACTCTCAAATTTTTTGCGAAGTCGAATATAAAATATATCACGGAAATATATAAAGTAGAAAACTAATTCCCTGTTCTTCTCTTTCTCTGTTCTTTACGAAAGTCAAGTCTTCCAACAATCCTCCCCATCTCTTATTCCAAATGAAACCGTAGAAAATGGAGAAATGAAAGAAGCCATGACAAATTTAAAAAACAAACGACGACGACAAAAAAAAGAGAAGAACCCTATTATTACGCTGTGGGGTGCAAGAACATACAAGCGAGGAGAAGGCAGGAAGAAGGCGGAAGAAGGTAGACAACAACGGCAGAGAACGGAAAAAATCTGTTGTAAATGCCGTTGTATTTGCATGTAAAATGTAGAATCGAATAAAAAACAAAATACACTGAATAGCATTATGCTGGATTATCATAAATATAACGGAATCGAAAGAAACGCTCAACGAATCGAAAATGATGCTGTGTAATGTAACAATACAATTATAATGTTGTTCTTATGTATAACAAATTCTGAAACGTATAGAATGATATTGTACTGTATGAAGTACTAATATAACATAATATAAGTATGAAATGTCTCTATGAAAAAGATGTAAAAAGAGAAGAAAAAAATATCAAACAACTAATCGTCATCTAAATCCTCCCCCATTTCGGGGTAAGTGTGAAGACTCAATTCGTCAATACTGGGTCTTACATTACTATTGATCGAAAAGCAACGACCCAACAAGTCCAGGCCATCTTCATGCATATCTTTTGGAAACCCAGGAGGCTCTTTACAAGATGCAATATGAAACATTGCAGTCGTCGGGTTGCTAAAATATTCAAATGGCGGTTTCCCTGTAAACATCTCTATAACAGTGCACCCGACACTCCAAACATCTGCACGCTTCCACCCGCGAATGTTTCCTTCTGGGTCATCGTCGGCCATTGGGATTTCCTGCCTGATTACTTCAGGTGCCATCCATAGCGGGCTTCCCTTTATTGCTTGTGCAGCTTTTGTGCTGTGCATGGTTGAAGTGGAAATACGCTTCGCAGAGCCGAAGTCTGCTAATTTTATTGTTCCTTTGTCGGTTAGCAGCAAGTTGTCAGCTTTGATATCCCTATGGGCAATTCCGGAATCGTGCAAAATTCGAAGTCCGTTCAGCATCTGTTTTGTGTACGCGCGAACTACGCCCTCCTTCAGCGGGCCAAACTCGCTCATTAAGTTCTTGATCGACCCCCCCGGTATGTACTCCATGAATATACTAAACACGTCGCCAAACAGCTCGGTCGCAACACAGTATACAACATTATCGCTGCGAACGCTCATGCTCCGCATTAAAGAAATCTCCCGCTGGAGCATACGTTTGTCCGTTTGCGATTCGATTGGGACCTGCTTTACTGCCAACAGCTCTCCATTTTCAATATTCATGGCGACGTAAACAGATCCAAAACGGCCACGGCCAAGAAGTGGGCCTCGTCGCCACCGGAAACGGCTGTGCCCGTGGTGTGCGGTACCGTCCCACGTAGCGCCAGTCCGTTCGAAATCAGCAATGTTGTACTTTCCCGTACGACGGTTGGGCCTTTTGTTCTGGCTAGCCATTCGGGCAGTTGCGCTGGCCCGTTTCTTTGACAAGCCGTTATTTTTCTGTCCAAAACTGCTTTTTGACCCACCAAGTCTTGCGCTAGACGGTGCGACACGATCCGACTGGGCCATTCTGATGTGAAGGGTCGGGGCAGGGGTAAAATTCTTTGGTTTGCCTGGTGACGAGATTTCGCTGCTCTCTCCCTTCTGCTCCGCTGCGAGGCGGCGCAGCATGTTCGGTGCGCTCATATGACCAGAAGACGGTGAAGCTGGCGCGTTCCCTTTCGAAGCGTAGCTATTGTGTCCCCCTCTACCGCGGGAGTACCCAGCTTTTTTGCTTGCATAACGCATAAGAAGGCTCATCAGCTCCGAATGGTCTTTGGTAGAATCTTGCAAAAATGGCAAATGCAACGGTCCAATGACGCTCGGGTCTAGCAGTCCCTCCTTCGTGACATGGTCCGTCAATGCATGGACGACGTGGATTTTTCCACGGGCGGCTGCAGAGACTAAGGCCCGAGCCCGCGTCCTCTGGTCGTTTACAACCGGTAAGATAATTTTCACTGCCCCCACATGCCCGCTGGATGCAGCGGACAACAGTGACCGCCCCCGCTCGGCTTCCGTGATTTTGTTTTTTATGCCTCCTGCGATCATTAGATCTAAAGTGCGAGTGCGTCCATTTGCGCCCGCAGCCAGAAACATTCTTGCCAAGCTCTCAGGGTCCAACGATGGTACTAAAATCTTCATGACCTCATCGTGGCCTTTTGCAGAGGCTGCCATAAATGCTTGGCGCTTTGCCACTTCATTTACATGGGGCAAAATTAGTTTTGCCGGCCCAGCCGTTCCATCCAAACACGCAGTGTGCAAGGCTGCTACTAGATTCTGCTGGGACGAATCTTTGGCGATTCGAGCCATCTCCGTAACACTTCCCGACCTTGCAATATCCAGAATTTTCAATGCAGATGCACCGCGCCGCCTTTGGTTGGTCTGTCCTTGGCCACTTCCCCTAGTGGGCACGGTGCTACCAGAGGATGTAAATGACATGAGCAAGCTAGCAATGTCCGGCAAGTTGGCTTCGTCTGCGTCTTTGAGCGCTCTATGGAGTGATTGTGCGATATCCTTATGGGTTTCGAACAAGCTCTCTTTGGAATTATAATTTTGAGCAAAGTACTCTTGGATGTTTGCATGAAGCGCCCGCACTGGCTCTAATTGATTCCCATCTGCCGCTGCAATGAGGGCTCTTAAGATTCCTTCTGGGCTTGCGCTTCGCATAAGTAGCCGAACAAGTGACAGCTCGCCTTTTTTAGCACACACAACAAGGCCTTTGTCTATCGAAGCCTCGTCCACTTCGTGGATAAGCGCATCAATTAAGGTACGATCCAGCGATCTACAAGCGTCGTAAAATAATAACTCCTTGTGTTTTTTTGACAGTGTACCACCTAACGCCGTGATCGCCTTTGCGGCTGCGACAGAGCCGGCCTGTCCGCCGTCAACGTTGATTAGGGGTCGCAAAGCCGTGGCAATACCCGAACAATCGCGCATTACTGACCAGTGCATGGCAAGAACGATTTGGCTATTTCCTAATTTCTCGCCGTACGCTATAATGCTTTTTAACCCAGCCACGTTGTCGGTAGAAACTGTATCAAAAATGTTTCTCACCGGCGGCTGTTTCGTCACCTGTGGAACAGGTGTGGTGTCCTTTTCTGGATCAGGCAATATTGCTGGCCTAGGGGTTGAAGGAATTGGTGAGAGGGCAGGGCCCACTTCCTTCTCTATTTTTCTGGCACTGGGAATGTCAGGCAAAAATGGTTCCTCTTTTTCAGGCTCAGGTTCGGGATCCGGCTCCGGTTCGGGCTCGAGTTCCTCTTCTTCCTCTTCCTCGATCACCTGGGTCAATATCTCCGGTTCTGCGAACGAATCCGGTGCATTAGTTTGGATCCAGTTTCCTTGCTCGTCGTAGTAACCTTCGATCCAGTTCCCATTTTCATCGTAATAACCGTTTTGGTCGTAATTTTCAGCTCCGGCACCGCTTCCATCGTAGTACACCCAATTACCATTTTCATCGTAATAACCCCCCTGATCGTCACCGTATTGCTGGTCAGCCGTTTGATCAAACGATTGGCTATAGCTCGCATCATTTCCATTATCGGTGGACACATTATTTTCAGTATATCCAATGGGCTCTACTTCACCCACCGACGGTTCCGGGTAAGCGGAAGGATCTGGGCCCTGGCCGTCACCATAGGCGTCCCAATCGATGCCCAAACCTTCATAACAACTTAGGCCTCTTGAATTCAAAATTTCTGGGTCGGCTCCTTTTGACTGCAAGTACTCTGCAAGAGCTAAAAAACCATACTGGTAGCAAAAGTGCAATGGCGTGTTCCCCCGCTTGTTCTGGAAATTAATGTCTGCTCCCCGGCGTAAAACAACTTTCGCAATCCGCTTGTGCCCATTTTGACACGCTGTGCACAAAAGTGAGTTGCCGTGAGTGTCTGCGTCGTCTACATGAAAGGTATCCTTGTTCCCATCCAAATATGCTTCTAAATCTGCTTTGCGGTTATGCCTAGCGTAGCTATAAACTACTTTAGAACCCCCTGGGGACGACGCCATGTAAAATGTCTGTGGGCGCACTCGTCAAAAATTTAGTCCTTCCGTTATGCACGACAGCAGCAACAGCAACAACAACAACACAACCTTACGTGGAAGCCGGGAGAAACATGATTCGTTGCTATACTATCCGACAAAAAGTGTTGAGTCACCTCCTCTACCGTGGTGCGAATGAATTTATTTATACTTCTGTCCTTCAAACGCTCTGGTACTTTTACTATATATAAATGTAATGCGCATTACATAGAAATTTGGGTCGTATATTTTCGAGGAAACAGAAAAAGGAAAAAGAAATCGCTCTGTTCTTTTGATTTTTATTAAGAATTTTAATTTGAAATATTTTATTATGTGAAGTGGTGTGACATGTGAATTTTTTGATTTTTAATTTTTTTTATTATTGAGTGATTGAATGTAATAAAAAATATACTCGTACAATAAAATTTATAAAATAGATCAGCACACAACAACAGAAGAAGAATCATCACACGATAGAATAGAAACTCCAATTCCATTAAATAAAATAATAATATTATATTATTGTTGTTGTTGTTGGACACATTATTTTGGCTACGAGGAGAAGACGCTAATAATGTAATGCTAGGATCGTATAAAATAACATATGATTCCTTATAATATTATATTAGAACTATTTAATATGCAGCAAAACTCTTTATTGTAATAATAATTAATATTTCTTATTATAGTACGGCACCTATTTATTATTTAAGGATTGTTGATTTTGAATTGGTTTTATTCTTTCTTTCTTGTTTTTTTTTAAATAAAACCCTCATTTACAACATCAAACGGTCGTTATTATAATAAAAGAATTAAAAAATATTATTATTGTATTTAATATTAATACCGCCAGCACAGCAGGTAATAACAAGAATAAAACATCATGACACCGTCTCTTCTCTCATCGGTTATTATAAATATAATAATAACATCAACACACTACTACCTACCCCGGCGGGAAGGGGTTCGGTTGAATTCTTATTACTTATCTTGTGATACCTGAATTCAAGTCAATTATCACTTCAATTCACACGTGCATAATTGTGTGAAGTTTTATATGCGTTCAATGCTATAGATTTAGAGCAAGCATCAATTTAACACAAAATATTGTTTGTATTGGATTAGGTTAGACAAATATTTCCACGTGACAGTAGGTTTCAAATTTGGAACAAGCAGACGGTGCAATGGGGAAAAAAAAGATCTCTATGCCGGAGGTGGAACGTATTGTTCACGGTATGATACGTGAACATTTAAAGAAGCGCGGCTTAAAAGGTGTTCTCTCTGCGTTTGATGCGGATTGCCCGCGACAGGATAACTCTTTTCGGAAATCAAGTCATATTGCTGAAGCTTTAGGTTCGGGCGGGAAGAAATTGTACAAACAGAATAAATCTAGCAAGAAGCCGCTAAATTCATACCTCGAGGTGTTGGGACAACACTACTACAAAAAAGGCAAAGGAGAAAAAGACTCAGCTACATCTAAAAACTTCAGCATTGAAAAGGTTCCTACAGATCGAAAGGCAACGAAAGTTGAAAAAACCGCACCATTTCTTACGAGTAAACACGTACCGCCTCCACTTCCTCAAAGCAATATTGCGGATGTCGAGGAATCTGAGCCGACAGCAGCGCCTCGCATCAACAGGCACAAGAGTGCTGGCGGGGGGACGTATGAGTTTGCAACCGATGATCTAGGCTTGGAATCCTTTGACGTAGTAGAAGAAACGCTCCTCGTTGACAAGTCTAACATTTCAAAAAGTAGTTTTAAGCAACCAGTTAGTTCCAATGGATTTTTCAAGAAAAGTACGCATCCCGAAAATAATATGATTGGTGCATCGACTACAAACGATTTTGTAATGGAAGACCTCGACGAAACAGACATGTATGATTTTCAATGACTATGAGTGACCGCGCGTAAAAAAAGAGTAATTCTAGATTAAAGAATATCCCAGGATTTTAGGTTTCCCCCAACACGGTGGTTAGTTTTCTTTTTTTCACTTATCTTTTATAAAATCAAAACATACTATAATATAATTTGTTTTTAAAATCAAAACGTATTTTACGCATTGTTTGGTTTTTTTTATAAATATTGTTTTACTGAAACCTGCTGTTTCTTCCTGCGGCTTGAACAATTTTCAGTATTTTTTCGAGAGCCGGTGGACGGCATAATCAACGGTGGCATGCTCTAGACCATTTATTCGAGACTTGATGGGAGACTGCAGAAATTCTATGTCGCCGCGGTCAACGCCACTAGAATGCTTTTCGTTGCTATCATCGTCCATCTCTATGTTCGAAATATTATCATACCCCTGGCTGTGAGTCAGAGACGATACGAGATTCCGTCTTGCCCGGTTGCTTTGCTCCACGTCCCCCCTTAAATCTCCTAGGGCGCTTCGAGTGGCGATCAACTCCATTTGCAACCGTTCATTTTGTAATTCCATTTTATCTTTCTCTCTGTTAACACGTTCGTACCCTAACTTTGTTTCTTTCAACGCGTGCGCAATCGTCTGCAACTCTAGCTCTGCAGCTTTGTGTTTCTGTTTTGATTCTTCAAACTCAGATATTAAATGAGCTATTCGGTTCGCGTACTCTCTAGAGCCCTTTTCGGCTTCCTGTAACCTTTCTTGCAATTTCCTCTCAGAAGTGCGAGCTGTAGCCCAATCTGCTCGTGTCCCTTGCAAATCCAATGCAGTATCTTTCAAATTAGCCTCAATATTTTGACGATCTTTTTGCTCGCTGAGCAACTGGGCTTTGGTAGATGTGAAGCTCATCTCCGTAGAAATAATTCTCTGCTGCATGATTTCCTTTTCGTGGTGAAGTTGTTTTACGTCTGTTTCGTACTTCTGCTTCAGTGCCACCACATCTTTTGAATATAGGACAACTTGATCCTGCGCGATACTTTTTTCTTCGTTTACGTCTGAAAGTGCCGATCTCAGCTCTTGCATTTCGCGTAGAGCAGATTCCAGGCGCTGGTGGGTTGAATCAAGTTGAGCGGCTAGCTGAAATGCCCATTTTTTGTTTTCTGCCTTTCCCTGGATGGCATCGTCCAGCCTTGAGGTCAAAACAGCCACGTATCTCTCGCAGTCCCTGATGCCTTCGTCCCAAAACTCTTCAGCGTCAACTTTTTCTTTAAGTTCTTTCTTCAGTTTGTTGTTCTCCTCTTCCAATTTTATGGCTTTTTGTTTAAATGTCTCCGCCTTTTGGCTTTCTTTGGAAAGACTTTGTTGCACAACAAAAAGTTCCTGGTGAACATGTTGCAGTTTGTTCGTGCTGCTGTCTAAAGCGAGTTTGAGTGTCTGCGAATGGCGTGCACCAGTCGCGGCTTGCCTCGCAGCAGTGTACGCATCGTTGAGTTTGTTTTGTGTCATTCTCAACTCGTTTTGCAGCCATCGCACATCTCCAGCACGAAGAGCAAACTCGGACTCCCACCGTGCCTTTTCAAATGTTTGGTCCCAAAGCGGCGTTATTGGTATCTCGGCCATTGGCTTCTTTGAACTGTTAAAACTCATGGGTCTACTGCAACAAACTAAATCGCCTCTATCTACCGTCTCTGTTACAACGAAAACGACCAAAAACAGAGAGATTGATTGAATTAACCTTACGTCAATTACTTTATTACAATGCTAAAACTATACAATCCCGGAATAAACCATCCCCTATGCATTTCATATGGCATTACAAAATCACATTTTTCGTTTTTTATTTCATTTTTTTTATATTCATTACCTATATCTTATATTTTCTTTTGTTTGAGATGTATTGATTGATGATGTGTAGTAATAATAATATAATAAAATAAACTTGATGATATTTAAATGATTATTCAATAAAAAATTATTATTTTATTCGTTTTGTTCCTGCTGCTTGCTGCTTCTCTCTCTCATGCTCATTGTTTTTTCTTCCATCGAATGGAGGATGGGATGGAGGGAGCAAACGATCTTAACTGATCTATTTTATATTCAACTGTTAGTCGTCTACGTATTATAGCACCTATGATAATATTAATACTATGCTGTGACTCATGTCCATTTACTGGCATAATTATACTTCAGACTATTTTTTCTTTTATGATACTTATTTTTCTAAATTTTGTTCAATTCTTGTGACGCTGTCTGCAATCGAATTTATCACCGCGGTCAAACCCTGTATGTTAGTTTCTAAAGCCACAATTCTACTTTCCAGGTTCGACCCCTGGACGGTGTTAGTTTTCGATTCTAACGTTGCCGCAGGGCTGCTTTTGGTTTCTTCTTTCTTGCTACCGGGCAAGTCAAAGTCATCATAATCCTCTGCATCTTTGGAGGCCAACGTAGACAGAACGCCGTTGGGGCTGTTGGTTGGGTCTGCCAAACCATCCTCGTGAACTAGAACTCTCAAGTACATCTTAATTTCTTTCCCGCCATGACCTTTACCTATTGTTAGCCACCGATCGTTGTACTCTCCTCGCTTAATACCAGCGAAGGGAATTTCACCTCCGCCAACAAGGTGTTCCCCCAAGAGAGTTCTATTGTGCATTAAGTGGACTTTTACGTGCAAATCTTCAACTTTTTCAGGTGCTTTCATTTCAAAATGAAAATTAAAGATGGAATTTAGGTCAAAATTTTCGGCTGCACTATTTGCGCCCAAAACTGGTGAGCGTTGTTCGTGATCTTTAATAATCACTTTGCAAAACTTGTCAACCCCGGGGCCAGCTCCGGTGACGTTACGCACCTCGATAAGGATACGACCGTGGGAAACTTTGCTAGCATGAGAGTTCTTTATCGCCTTGTTGCTTGTTTCTAAACGCTTAACTGCTGCCAGCCTTAGGACTTCTCGATACTCAGGGAATTTATTTGTTACCCAGTCAAGATCGGCTTTTGTCAGCATGTAATATTCGCACTTTTTAAGCGCTTTGATCGAAAACATTCGCTTTCCCGACTCAACCAATACCCCTATTTCGCCAAAGTAAGACCCATCGCTCAGTTTAACCAGGATTTCCTCCGAGTTCGGCGCGACGACGGCAACTTGCCCTCGGCGTAAGAAATACATTTCATTGGCCGCGTCTCCTTGTTCAAAAAGGGTATCGCCCTCTAAGGCAATCTCGCTTTTCAACCGGTAAACGACCGTCTTAATAAACGCATCATCGCAGTCTTGAAAAAACGGAACTTTCATTATCAACTGCTTATGAACATACATAAGCACTTCGACGCGCAGGGATTGGGGCATGTACGACAGGACCAGATCCATGTCAAAACACTTCGTTAACTCCCATTGATACTCTACTGTAGCTCGCATCCGCTCGGCCAGCGATTCTTCAATTTTATGGGTTTCGATCAATTCTTCAATCATTTCTGTTCTCGAAGAGTGGCGATTTTCCGCCGCACTTAAATTCTGGATTAGCGTTGTAACGTTTCCAAAAATCACGGCTCCCATCACGTTTGCTACGATCATCACAAACGTTGCATAAGCCTTTTCAGAGGAGCTCATGATGCTGATGTCTCCGTAACCGACGGTGGTGACCGTCATCATCCCCCAGTACAAAGAGGTGATGTACTGGGTCCCGATGTCTACGTCTTTCATCCCGTTGGCGCCGGTCCATTCGCAGTTCAATTCAGGTCCGCTTGGATCAAGGGTAATATTCTTGGCTTTTGCCGCTGCAAGGTTCACTTCCGCGCAATCGTTGGCTGCGCCGACGAAATAAAACAGGCAACCGAATAAGTGAGCAACGTAAACGAATGTAATCACTAACTTGGAAATTCTTGCCACATTTTGGTACTCCATTGACAAATGGATTAATTTTGACAGGATACGCCCTAAACGTGCCAGACGCAGAAGCTTCAAAAGGGCCAACAAGGACAAGATGTACTGCGTCGTTTTGTCCACTCCTTCCAACGCGTCTATGAGGCCGTAAGGGATCCCGATGGCAGCCACGTCAATAACAAACCACCCACGCAGGTAGCGAACTGCTACTTGTGTTTGGTCGAGCACAAGCACTTTGTCTGCGCCATCTCGTACGTAGAAGCCTGTCCTAAAAGACAAAAAGAGATCGATAATAAACGCGGAGTCGGCTACGTTGTCGACGTATGACAAAGCGGAGAACCCTTTCGTTCCGAAAGCAACGGTCATTGGTACTAGAATTGCATTGTACACGATGAACAACATAAGCGGCTATTATTGTTTTGTAGATGCCTGGCGCTATCCCAAAACGTATTATGATGATCATAATGATGAGTT
>JACKZZ010022281.1_pt1 | contig 22103 bp, 8 predicted proteins | sample 8027871 | NCBI WGS metagenome assembly JACKZZ01 (sample SAMN15724774, study PRJNA655200) | protist metagenome | isolation source: fluorescence activated cell sorting (FACS) single amplified genomes of... | place: USA: West Boothbay Harbor, Gulf of Maine | collected 2000-07-19 | reverse complement strand
GAAAATCAAAATCGCCTTGCCATATCTCTGAACGGACTCGCTCTTGCCTCCTCCATCGTAGTAAGAACCTGCGTCATCCTCATCTTCGTCTGCATCGCCAAAGTTGTTTGATTTCGCAGACCCTTTTTTTCCTTTCTTGCCTCCCTTGGACCCGTCTCCTTTTTTGCCAACGTCGCCCTTCTTGCCGCCGTCAGCTTTTTTGCCCGAACCCTTGCTTGAGAGACTCTTTTTCTTGTCGAAATTTCCGCGCAAGACTCGCTGAACCATCACGGCGATGGCTTCATAGTCGATTTCATTATTTGGCTTATTCAGATCGTAGCCAGGTATCAATTCTCTTGCGTACATTACCTCGACAGGGAAAGTACGGCCCTCGATTTCGAGTCGTTCTGAGTCGGGAAACATGTCGAAAATTTTCTGATCTAATGTTGCACTCATTACAATCAATTTGAACTTGGGATGGGGTGAACGAAAATGATTGGCAACAAGCATCAAGAGGAAATCTATGTCCAGCGAACGTTCGTGCGCTTCATCGATGACGAGATGGGTGAAATCGATGTTATCCTCCAACAATTTGCGGATCAACACACCGACCGTGCACAATACCACTTCTGCGCTGGGACCAATCGCGACATCCCCTCGGACGCAATATCCGACACTACATTTCGGCGATCGGGCGCTAGGTGCAGGCTCTTTACGCTCTGACGCGATACGCGTCGCAAGAGAGATCGCCGCCAACTTTCGGGGCTGCGTGACAACGATATTACCCTGAAGAAATTGCGGTAGCTGTGTAGACTTTCCGCAACCTGTTTGTCCAAGGACCAAAGTGACATTCTGTCTTGCAACGAGTTCACGAAAACGGTCTTTGACTTTATACGCCGGCAAATCGGAATTGCCCCGATGCCTATTCGAGTTCAAAAGCTTGGGATCGTTCAACAGATGCTCGTTCTTGTGCCCGGATTCGCTTGTTGACGACGATTTAGCTGTGGTTCCGGTCGACGACTTCTGCGGTTTCTTCCAATCGTTCCAGGAATTGGTGCTCCACCAATTGCCGCTATCCCAATCGTCCCAATCTCCAGACCAGTCATTCCCGTCATTACCTGCTCTTTCGGTAGTTCTGAACTGCTCAACGGTCATGCCGAAGTAGGGGGATCCAGAAAACCAGGAACCGAATTCGTATTTGTAACTCTTCAGGTACGCCTGCGTTAGTTTTTTAGTCGCATCCTTTTGTTTTTGTTGTTCTCGTGTCTCTTCCGCAGCAGCGTCTTCGTTCTGGTCCTTTGTCGCTGCTACGTCAGTGCTGGTGCTTTTTTTACCTGCATTCTTAGCCTCCGCCAAAGATGCATGGTCGCTTTTCATGGGGGACTCGTCTTCAGATTCCGAGCCGGAAGATGTTTCACTCGTACGCGGTGTGGCGTTCCCTTTCATCTCGTCGGCTTTGACGTCTTCCTCTGCAACTAAACTGCCGTCTTTACACGTGTCCCCGATAAAATCTGTCTTTGCCCCATCGGCTTGAGTCTTCGTTTGCGTCGAATCTCCAGATGGAACCTCGATTTCGCTCCGTATCCGATCCAAAAATTTCTCACGCATCATCTCCCATCGCACCCGAAATTCTGTCACTATTTTCTCCACGACACCTTCACTTGCGAGAATACTGCTGCAACTTTCGACCCATGTGTCCTCTGCGTTTGGATCTTCTTTCGATAGAGGAGCGATCTCCCTCAGCTTTTCTTCACAGAAAAGTTCATCCGCAAAAATCTCAACTGTCCCGAGGAGATTGTCCAGATCTGACCGACGCAAAATCATGTTCTTATAGTCGTCACCATCCAGAGACTTTCGTAAGGATTGTTTCAGCCAGTACAAAAGAAGAGTTTTTTGCACGGCAACATACGCTCCGAAATCTTTCTCTGACGCAGCCGCATTTGAGGTTGATGTCCCGCCAGACTGTCGCGAGGCGTTCTTCTTTGCTCTACTGTCCTTCTCTTGCAAGTATTTATCCAGAGAGAACGCAGGACGCTGGGAAGATGCAGTCTTTTTCGACTCTTCCTCCTTGGCAGCAACATTCGCCAAGAATCCCTTGCGATCTAAGGCGACGAGCCTATTATCATCTAAAAGCTCGACTACTTGATCCGGCTCCAGATCGTTTGTCTCGAGAATTTCTTGCAGAAGGAACTTGTACCCGCCTTTCTCATCGCCGTCTTGAAACTTCAGAATTTGGCTGGTGATGTCTTCAATATTGTCTTTCAATGTTTTGACTTCGGATTTCAATGTTTCGCCTTCGGAAGAGGTTGGGATACTCTTCTTGTTTCCGAGAGAAAATTGCCCCTTTATCCGAAACTCTTCTGGCAGGGATTCCTCGGGGATATTTATCGAGAGCCAGGAACGCACCTCTTCCTGCGTGATAGTTACATCTTCCGATTTATTTGATTTCGACAGTTTCTTTTTCTTTTCTGTCTCTACGGCTAAAATCGCAGTCATCACATCGCCGACCTCGAATCCGCACTTTTGAACGAAGAAATGAATGGTCTTCTGATGACGTTCGAGGTTCTTCTCTACTAACATGGTCAATATTTTTTCTTCATCGAATGAGGACTTTATGTTCTTGTTGCTCGGGGGAGATAGTTGCAAAGTAGCAGAGTTCTTAGCAGGTTGCTGTTTCTCTTGCGCACCTCCTTTTTTCTCGCGATGTAGGAGCTGCTTCCTGACTATCTTCCCCATCTCGTCAAATCCTGGTTCTTCCGCATTGGTGCCACTCAGTCCATACTCGACTTCCTGCTCCGCTAAGTAGTCTTCGAGAAGGGTCCTTTTCAGATTTTGCGTCCGCTCCTGCAGTCGCAGAGCTTGCACACACATCTTTCGCATCGGACGGGCGAAATACAACGGTTGGACAGCTTGCTGCGCGAAGAATTCCCTGCCGGTTTCCTGCGCAGCAGTTACTTTGTTTACGAGTTGCACATTGGGCGCTGAGGCTGTCTTCTTCGCTGCTGCAACGGCACTGCTCGAAGCTTCAGCGCTACTTTTGGCGGAGACACCTGATCGCGATCGATGAATAATATACGTCATGTCTGATTACTGATCGCTCCAGGAATTTATGTATCACAATCGGCATGAAGCACAGTAAATAATAACTTTTTATTGCGCAATTCCAATTCAAAGTGCTTCGCTCGCCCTTGGACAAACAAAAACAGCTTGCATTCATGTTAATTTTCCATACCCGCTGGCGTATCGAGACTGTTTTCTTCCTCTTGTTTGTCTGTAGCATACCACCGCTCAGCTTTCAGGCATCCCTTATCTCCTTTGCCCATTCCTACCCAGAAGCCCTTCCATGGATCCGGCAGCACTTTCAATACGGCAGCGAATTCCTCCGTTTGATTGAGCGGGATCTCTTTCGTGCTTTGGTAGACGCAGGCTGGTTTTTTCGCTTTCTTCGCCAGCTCTGCTTGTTCGGCTTCTGCATTGTAGAATATCTCTGGGCTCGAAAATATTGTGAAAAACGCAACTATTCCTGCCTCTTCTTTCGCAATAGTAGCGTTCTTTGTTTTGAGCTTGCTCTCAAATGGACAGAAGACGAGGTCGTTTTCTTTTTGCCCACCGGGGTCTGGGAGCACTACTCGGAAGCGAATGACGTTTTCTTGGAAAGACTTTGCCTGCAGAAACAAAGGCGCCGGTCGCTTCTTTTTCTTGCACCACTCTTCGACGAGCATTGATGGCAGTTTTTGCCACGTCTTAATCGGAATCGTCCCATCCTTCAAGACACGAGGTGGGGCTTCCGAATACCAGATTTCCTGCTGGCCGGAACGCTTCCCCGTGTTGCGGACGCGCATGGTTTTACAACAGGGGAACAAATGCCGTAGCTACTACTGAATCTTGTGAGGAATCACACAAATGTACTACCATATCATTCACGCCGAGGAGATAAACAAAACAGCAAAGCTGGCTTACTTCGACTGCACTTTCGCATCAGGACCTAACCACGGGACAAATCTACATCGAAATCAAGATACCCAATATCGTACAAACTACGAACTGCTCGCCGTCCCTGATCAATCGTGAACGTGTACGTGAAACATATCACCATATCATATGCCAAGATTACCAAAAGATAAACATCAATACCAGAGACTGGGGGCCTCTCACGGAGTAACCAGTACAACGATAATCACAATTCCAAATGTAGAAAAAATGGGAGGCACGTTTGAAACCGATGAACTGTTGCATATCTATAACTCAATTTAGACCGAAAGGAACCGGATGCAGGGAGGGGGAGAATGTGGCTGTAACCGGGAAAATCGAAGGTATTTCATCTATCCAGAAAATGGTGCAAATGACGACTCGATGAATACTATGACGGTGTCTATTTCGAATAGAAATCACCTCATCAATCTGCTCATCATGAGATATGCCGGCCGTTGATCACAAAACAGATGCCAAAAAAGTAACTAAATAGACTCTCTCGCGGAAAGCAAACTCGCGACTTTCCTTTGCGTAAAAACATCAGGCATTTTTCTTCGAACCCAATCTTTTGTTGAGTGAACGAATATGATGAATCATACGAGATAAAAAGGTGCACTGCAGTGGTTGAAAAATCGCAAAAGTCGGACTGAATAAGAGAATGCGAACATGCAGGATTTTCCTTGTTGCCAATTCCGCTTGTTTTTCGCCACTGATGGTACAAAGTCGCACCAAAATGAACCACTCTCGCTGCCCACTCACATTTACTGTAATCCGAGCGTCGCTCCGATCGTTTTTCTCCCATCAATGAATTTCCTCAGATTAACCGATGTGACGCATCTGCCTTCACGCTGCTGCTTGCAGGTGCCGATCGAGACCAACATGCGTTTTTGCTGCGGAAAATAGAGGTAACCAACAACCCGATGTAAATTGCCGCTCTGAACCTGATTCACCCGTGCTTTTTCCAACGCTTGCCAGCAATGATGCAACGACTTTTTCCCGATAATCGCTCCTTGCAGAACGTTTCGGAGCTTTCCATCGGAGCCCTGCGCGGCATAAAAAGCGCGTGTGAAGAGGAAGGGTCCTGCGGGAAAGGCACCGTCTCCGTCTTTTGCGACACCTGCGCCCGAAATGTCGCGTCCGGCTTTCGTCCCTCTTTTGCCTTTGCCTTTTTCACCGCTCTCCGGCGTTGTGCTAGATGTCGCATTTGCAGGTGTTTTCTTCTGTCCCACTGTGGTCGCGTCTTGAACGGCATCTGGAATGAACTGGATCGGACAATTCATGTTTTCAAAATAGCCACTATATCGTCGTACCACTGGGTTCCAGATGTTTCGAAAAATTGAGATTTGCGAGAAGAGGGACATCAAACGCGCCTCGAATCCGGATGCCATCTCAAACAACGGAGCCATCTCAACTACTGCTACAGTCATGGTCATGTCATCATCGATTGGAATATCTTTGACGATGATATCGTCCTTCCACTTCATAACTTCTGCATCCATCTCGTTCCCGATTTCGCTGCTCAGATCTCCCAGTCGTTTCAACAACGCTAGCATCTTTTCTCCTGCTTTCAATTTTACAATTCCAGGCACGCCACGACCTTCGCCGTAGATGTCCTTGTCCTTTAGCAATAGCATAAGCATGTCCCATGATATTTTTTCTTGCGCTGCAGCCGCATCAGTCATTTCCATGGCCGTTGAGCTCTCAAGCAGTAGTTGTAAAGCTTCTGATGGAAGCCAGTCCATTTTCGCTAGAACTTCAGGATCCTCGCGCAAGCTTTGGACACCCGAGACCCAATCCAAGACGCGTCGGATCCAACCTCGCCGGCTCCAGTATGGCGTGGAGTCATACATATAAGGAAGCTTTTGCTCGGACGCAAATGCTACAAATTCGTTCTTTCGTCGTTCCAACAAGGGCCGAAACAGCTCGATGGGTTCTCGCAAGTGCCCATTCTCAAGCGCGATCCACGGAGTCACACCGTTGATGTGGACCTGCAAGAATTTTTGGGAAAAGCGGATCATGAAAAAGCAAAAATGTCCTCGCAGAATGTCAGTGTTGTACGTACTGATTACATGTGGTAACCAATTTCTATCCGTCAAACTGTAATAGATACCAATGTCCCTTTTCCCAGCTCTGTGATCCTGTTTTCATCAACATCGTCTTGATGATGCCCTATAATGACACAGTTGCTTGTTGTACCCATAGCATCGAAACACTCCTCGTACTTCTTGAATCGGATGTCCTTCGTAACTTCCTCGTATCTTTCACGTGAGAGACCCGTTTTGACATCGCCATGCGGCCGTCGCAACCGAACAGAATACGTGAACCTGTTTGGAATAATGAGTTGTTGTTTATTCGTTATAATGTCGGTCAAATGATCAAGAATCTTGGACACTCAGCAAAGATGGATTTACCATGAAATGCCAGACCAAAATAATTGTCTTAACCAACAACAAGACTTAGCTAAATTCGAATGTCTAGTTAGATACAGCTGTATTCCGAGTTTTTGGCACAGAAACGCAATCCATTTCTCCTCATGTATCTGCTCCGACCGATTGCTATGCCTCAAGTGTAGCGCCGCAACCTTGCCAGCGAACTCGTCCTGCAGGATCGACAACACGCAAGTGTGAACGATCGAATCCACGCCGCCGGATAACGATATGAGGTACCCACAATCTTTGTTTTCGAATAGATCAAATCCGGGTCGTCGATGATTTGGAGCGTCGCGGATGCTGTTCCGCATGGCAACCACACAAGGATGGGACTTTAGAGATTGTCTGTCTCCTGGTGACAGCGGGAACCGATACACAAATTCTGGTACGCCTCCGGGATAGTTGCGACAAATCGCATCGAGATACTTGGTGCCCGGCAGCCTGCTGTAGTCGATCGATTCCATCTTCTCATCGATTCTACGCGATACGACTTCGACAGGGGGATCACCGTCTGACGACAACGCGACCTTCACGTATGCTTCGCACTCTAGCTCACGTGCGGTTTCTATCGTTTTTTCCAAAAATCGTCTGTAGTTCCTGAGGGCCGCGTCATTGTTGAGGATCTCTTGTATTGCCTCTGGCAATTTTGCAAACAGCTGTTCTAATTGCGCCTCTATCCGACTGAGCTGCGTAGCAAGACTCTCCTTAGCGATATCAGTTGTTGGAGCAGCGTCGTCAGGATCCTCGTCTTCTTCCGATCCCTCGGGCGTCATTTCATCGTCGTTTTCTTCACTTCGGGCTTTGCTATCATCGTTTTTCAAAGATGGAGACTCCTTCCGGCTCACTGCTCCACACGGTGCTTTTGTCGTAACGTCCTCTAGCACAGCTAGATACGCTTCGACTGTTGCATCTGATACGCTCTTGCGTCCAACAAAATTCTGCAAAAAAGTTTGCGCAAACGCGGCAACGGCTTCCTCCTCTGATGTGCGCAAAAGTTCGGTCAACCTCGTGTCCAGCAACACTAGTAGCAATTGCACACTCGTTTGAAGGCCGTCCTTAGTTCTTTGATGCCGCGCGATTAATGTGAAGAAACACCATTGCCAGAAAGTAAAATTTCTGTACAGTCCCGACCATGATGAATCCCGCAGATCAGGAGTTGGTATGATACAACTCCTATTTTTCGCAGATTCTGCCCGGTCGTTTCCCGTCCGCAGCGTTGCTGCGCGAAAGAAAAAGACATGCTTTTCTTCGCCTCGAATGCTCCCATCAGGGATACCGAGGAAAAAAATCGCGCGCTCCGTCACGTCCACTACCAACCTAAAAGCCAGAGGATCCAACCGATCGCGAATCGGCTCGCCATCCCAATTCGCATTGATTTCTCGCTCGAAACTTATCGCTTCTACGTTGCGTACCATCTGGTCGATAAAGATGCTTTTCAAAACACATTCATCCACGGGCTCTTTTCTCGACACTGTTTCTTCGACGCCGTGGGTTTCCTCTGCCAAGATCGCATTTAGGGTGGGGCCGTATTTGCGACACATTTGCTCGAAAAAATCGCGATGACTGGGTTTGCGAGCTGCGAACCAGAAATCTTCTGCATCGTCGCTGGCGTCCGGATCTCTCTTCGGGAACCAGACCTGATCGATGAACTCTTGAATAGACCCTTGCTTTTCCACTGGTTGTTGGGATGGGTTCGAAGATGCAGAGGGATCCAGTAACGTCATCGCGTTTGGCATGATTCGGATCAGATAAAAATACTCTACAGACTTTTCATCCAATATTGGTCTATGCAGATCGCTGCTGCCTCTCCATAACTGAATTAGTCACTCTTTATTCTGCTCATGGAATCTTTACATATCCATTCACTGCCTGAGAAGGAAATCACATAGTAATGATAAGGAAACACGTGCGCAAGGATTTGCATAGAATGTAAACAGAGCAGGGGGGTACCCGAGGTGCTGACAATTGCTATTCTTTTTTAGAAACTGTTTCACAATAAGAAGTTTGTGTAATGCCTCATAGACATACGATAAAACTTTACGATGTCAGATATCCAGAACTTATCGTCTCGAAGACGCCGAAACGTGACGAGTTTGGGTGAACCGAAAATCTAAAGTCGTCTGTTTCGCACGACAACGGAATTCATTCCATCTTAGAAACATGAGAAATTACCTAAAAAAAATTACGACATTGTAAAACGAAATAATGGAGATATCACAATCGTTGCATTGTCACACTCGAATATCATTGCTTTGGTTTCTCGAAATTCGGAATTTCTCGCTGGATGCAGTTCTACGATGACCGATTTGGAATGCAATATTTGATCATTTTGGCGGCAAAAAATTCACTATGATGGAACTCAGTAAAAAAAGGGATCGATGTCCAAAAAGACAAAAAATGATCGGCTGAACGAGGAAACGACAACGACGTTCAGGTTCAATACAGAGGAAAAAAGCACTCCCTTTTAGGATCAGATTGAGCAAATGCACCACAAAGCACTCGTGAATGGTATACCTATGCCAGCCGAGACGAGGCTTGCAGCCTGCATCAAAAGCGCGAACAACACAATCCGTTATCGCATTCCGAAACACTCCAAGAAAAAATGAAACTTATTGGCCATTGCTCTGCCAGATATGATATTATTTTGTAAAAGTTTCCACTCGGTTTCAATATGTTAGGTCAACATGCTCAGGTGTTCACCATCTATTGTGTTATTGACTAATCAAAATTTTAGTATTTCGATATAAGAGGATTAACCTGAAGACACCCCTGACCCATGCGTTGTCATTCAAAAGCAATGGAATGGTTCCTCTGAGTGGAATAGGTCAGCCATATATAAAATTTCGACCGAAGAGGAAAAGGTGACTGAGACAATTCTTTGAACTAGACTCGATTGTCGAATCGCAAAAATATCGAATCAATGGATATTTGTACTTTGTACTCAACCGAAACATGACAAAAAACAGGATCAGGAATTGACAGGAACGATCAAATCATGCTGAGATAGAATGGCTTCTCTAGAAACCTGATGATTAGTCAATGTGCCATCAGCTCGCATCGGATTGCGCTTCTTTTCGCAATTCCTCCATAAAATTCGGATCCTCATGCTGCACTTTTATTTGATCCAGTGGTGTCATTCGCAGACCGTCTTCGACTGCTCGTTTGAAATTTCCAACGAGGATGTCTCTGTGAACAATCGAATTCGTCATGATCATGGCCTTTTGGAGTTCGCAGTCCAGATTTCCTCCTTCGCCCGCCGAGGTGCCAACCAGACCTTGCACTACCGTTGGATTGAGAGCCGTGGGATTCTGCTTGTCGAAAAAGAGATAGCGGTTATTGGTCCAAAGGTCGTTACTTGTTCTCACGTCTGCTCTGTGATTCAGCAGACTCCAAAAGTCACGTATGGCACCCGGCCATTTCGGATCTGCGTCAGGTCGCACCTGCATGAGACGACAGAAAACATCGATTGGTAGCTGAACAGAAGGAATCTGCGATTCTCTCGATGTGCCCGGAGAATCAGCTGCACTGCCTCTCGCTCGAGAACCGGAGGTTCCAGACACTGATGGCAGAAGCAAATTGGAGCTGGTCTGACTTCTAGGACACTCGGGAAGCTCCAGCAAAACAGCAAATTCGCCAGTCCAGAGCTTTCCAAGATGATCGTCTTCAATACTGCTGTCCAACGATAGTTGCTTCAAGATTTCCTTCAGCAATCTGTCGCGCCTTGTCGTGTCCAAACGAGTCTCTCGATGCGGATATGCGTGCTCCTGAGCCCACAACATGCAACGCAGTAAATTGGTCGCTCTGATTGCTTGCTGACTCCCACTTCGAGCAGCACTGCTGGCCGGTCCAACATTTGTTGATCCATTCTTAGAGTCTTGCACCTGCGCATCACCATCTGTAAGCTTTTGGAGATCAGCTACCTGTCGAATCGATTCGTCGCTTCGTATCAGCACCCAAGCAGCCCAAGCGAATGGCTGATGCTCGCCTTTTGTCAAGGAAGCGCCGACTTGGTATCGCAGAATCATCTTGGCAAGTTCGATTGAAGTTTCTGCTTTGGAATTTTGCATCAAAGTGCACAGATTTCGTGGCTGCACCAGGCGCAGGATTTTTGCAGCACTTTTTCCAGCACACAGCAGTTCGATAAATTCATCAGGCTCTGTGATGTCATTTCGGCTCCATTGCTTTTCCGCCACATCCTCAAAATCAATCGAGTGGCCTCGTCGAAGAGCATCACTCATCTCTGACATGCTCCGATAATCACCTCCCCACGAAAAAGCAACGCCCCTGTTTTGATTTTCACAACTATCCCTCAATTGAAACGGAAATCCGACCTGATCCACCCACGCATGTGCGAGCAATGCCGAAAAATCGATTTTCTCAGCGACGGAGTTGATGCTCTTCGTGGCATGCAAGATGTGGCCGACCCAGGCGAACAGCCGAACCACCGGTGGGTGCTGATAGAGAATCGAAAACCGATCGATGAGCTCCGGGATCGAACAGAATTCGTCTCTCTCATCCAAGAGAGCAACGCGATAGAGGACGCCACTTGCACCATCACCATGAACTCCTGGCATGCCATTCTCTGTCAGAAAAGCGCCAACGAATTGCTCCGCAGAAACGCGTGAAATCGTCGGGACTTTGTCCAGCAGCATGCGTTCCAATGATGCTTGTGCCATTGCGGGATTTCCGGCGATGGCTTTCTGTATCGATCCAATCATTCGCAATGAGATCGATTCTGCACCAAAAACCAATCGAGACCCTGTCATCCAATTCACAATCATCCGCGATGTTCGGCTACCGTCCGGTATGCTGTGCCCGTTCCGCATGACTTCGCGCACACTTGCATGGGTTAATCTCGTTTCGATCAGGAGTCTACCAGTGGGACATGCTGTCCTCGCGTTTGTAGCAGATGAACCAGAAGCGGAACTCGAATTCGTGCCTGCACTAATTGCAGTAGCTGCTTTTTTAGAGTCAGCAAACCACATGCGATCCCGCGCGTCGATTCGATTCGCGATCAAAACCATCGTTGTGCTCGGATTTTCGTTGTGCCACTTGAAAGGCTCGTCCTTCTGCTTCTTCTCGAGAAAATGATATTCGTCAAGCACAAGAATGTTTCGTTTCATTGAGCCTGAATCTGCGTTCTCATCCTGATTCTTTTCTTCAGCTTCTTCCTCATCCACGACCATGTCATCGTCCTCGTCTGAGTCTGCATCCGCCATTTTCTTTCGCTTGCGCTCTTCTTCATCACCATCATCCAAATCAAGACATTTGTTCAACTGAGACAGCAACGTGTGTGTTGCCAGGATATCGCTAGAACAATCGAAATCGTGAGTTGCGACGTTTGGCAGAGCCTGGAGCTTCGGCATCATTTGTTCCATGTGGAAAGTTTTGCCTGCCCCTGGCGGCGAGACTAAAAGTATCAGATTCAATGTCTCCTTGTCACTTTGCTGAGCAGCGGCTTTGGGCCGCCGACCTGCGCTCTTACGTGGAGAGGACGTGCCGAGCAAGTGTCTGTCCAGAGTTTCACGAAAATCGCCATTCATTCGAGAGCGCACAAAAGCCAAATCGGGCTCTTCATTGGCTGGACATGAAGAAATCAACCTCCCTCTCCCTGCTGATTTTGACCCAAAAAATCTGCGTGCGATATCGCCCGCGCCACACATTCTCTCCCGGAGGAAATCCATCAAAGCCTGCCCACTCTTGACGTCCTGCGCCGCTGGCACCGCATCTGGAACCTCTGAATAATCGGCATGATGAGTGGGACGCACGTCCTTGATGCGCGATTCGCGAAGATCCTTGAAGCCATGAATGACATGAGCTGGATTCGTCGGAGCGAAATCACAGACACATCGGTCTCTGTTTTCGCTAAAATTCCAGCAAATGTCCACATTCTCGAGATACACAAATTGCCAGGGATTAAACCGTGTGTACTCTGCGAGCCATTTCAGAAGCTTGTCATCGATTTTCGTGATCCCCCGCACGTAGACGATGAAACAAAATTTGCTGAACCTCCCGATGATATCGAAATAGATGTGGTTCAACATCTTCTTCATGCCATGCTGGTGCAACAACGCGCTGTAATCGACCTCCGAAATGTTGCACACTCCGAGCCTCTTCAAATCCGATAAAGTCCCACCCTTGACAATGTAGACGCCGAACAAACCTGATTTTCTTTGGATGTAGTCCTCGACTCTGGTGGGCAGCTCCAGGCTGTCGCGCAATCGGTTCTTGAGGCTTCGCGAATAAGCAGTTGTGCTCGGGCAGAGCCGCAAGAGACAATGCAAGATAATCGCCAAATTCAGATTTGATTTGGGATCGCATGGCACTTTTCCGGAAACCGAATCGGGAGATTGCAACTTTTTCAAAAACCAGGTCTTTGTATTTGCAGAAATCGGAGACCGCAGAACGTTCGATATCCATTTCAGCAGCTTCTCACGCAACTCCACCATACGCGTCGTCGCCGAACTCTCATTAGAATCGTCGAGCTCGCGCTGGGCTCCTTTCGAGTCACGGGCGTTTGTGAGAAGCTTCTCCAGAATATCCTTGTGAATCAAATAAGAGAGAACGAGCCCGGAATTGTCACTATATCGGATCTTCTGTTTCTGGTGTTCAAGCTTGACATTGTAAAAAGGCATATCATCGTCAAAAGCATTCAGAACAACGTATGGATTGTTCACGCAGCGTGGATACCCAGTCACGTCACTTCGCAGCAGTGATAATCGGTCTGCAGATCGATCCACGACTGTGTCTGGATACTGTTTCTTTTGATCTCGCGACGAAGCGTTCAGCTGCTTTTCTGCTTGTTCTGGATTGAGATTTGTGCCATCGTCGTCGCCTAAACCAACAGAGCCCATGTGCGCGTGCCTGACTCCAGCACCAGCAACGTCATCTGCATAAGGATTTTCTGCATCGTCGTCTTCGTCATCACTGTCAGGCAGAGTGAAAAACCAACGTGCCGCTTCAGTTTCTCCTGGATTGCTTTGTTTGACAGAAGAAGTGACAGCATCGCTCTTCTCTCGGAATCGCTTCTTGGTAATTTTTTGCTTTTCGACCAGCATATTATTCCGATTTGCCACGAAAGCCTGCAGAACATGCGTCAAATGGCGTCGCATGAGATCCAAGTTGGAATTGGCTAGCTCGACGAGGAGTTCCGCCAGTCTGTCCCCAGCATCAGTCAGTTCTGCGTCCTGGCCAATCTCGTTTGCAGGTCGCACGAAGGCGAGATCATCCGTATGCTCCCCGTCTCCACCATCCATATCTCCCAGCTCCAACGCGCCGTTCCGCTGTTCCAATTGCTTTCCGTACTGCTCTCGGAGAACGCTGTGGACAGATTCCGTCTCATCCTCCATCTTGTGAAAACGCTGCGTCGTGCGAAGTAGGTACTCACACTGTCGCTTCTCTTCAGCAATGTACTTTTGAAAGCTTTCGCGAGCTTCCGGGTCCGAGCCAGAACTCGAATTTCTCAACCAACCCATAACGATGTGCGATAGCTTTATGAGCAGAGATGAATCGGGACGTGCGGAGCGGTGATGGTCAACGAGTAAGGAGTGCTCCTTGTCAGAGAGCTCAAAAATGTCGTCACCTTCTTCGTGTAGATTGTAGCAAATCCCCCAGAATAGGAGATGCAAGATTGGCAGGATATGATTTTCTTCGAGATGCATCCCAAACATAGCGTAAGATGAGATATACCAGCACAAAAGATTGCGAGGCTCTGGAATATTAGCCGGGCCATTCATCAAATTAGCCGTTGCATTGCGTAGCATGAACTTTGGTGCTGTGGAAAACACGGGAAGCCAGGTTTCATTCCGGACTTTGATGAGATAAAATGATCCTGCTTGCAACACCGTCCGACCACTTGCTTGTTGTTCCAGAAACTCCCATGCGGTGCCATTTCGTGGGAAAACTTTCACAATGTCAGTACCATGGACAGACTCTGCACCAGGACTGAGTTTGCTGCCCATGCCTGAACCGATTTCAGCGGTTTGACTTCCAGCAGGTTTCAATCGGTAGAAAGGAGGGAGCAATTTTCCATCTAACGACTGCTCGTGAAGCAGAACTGGTTGCAATCCGGCTGCCACCTTTAGCTCCCCATATAAATACATGTTCGGATTCGATTCGACCTGCAGAAAATCGTCGACGCGGAAATTCTTGTGCGAGAAGCTAGAATACGTTTTCGGCAATGCTGAGGAGAAATCACCCAGAACATGTTTATTTCCCGATCGCGATTGCAAATTGACCTCCATCGAAGCTGCAGCCTTTCTCTGAATAAAAAACACTGGCTGATCCGATGTCTCCGCCGACTTATCAGAAGCTGGTGCTGACCCTCCAGAGTCAGGCGCGTTCGCTTCAGAATCACCAGCACAGTACTGTGGCCGTCGGCTTCGAGGTCCTTTCTTGCGCGAAACGTCAGGATCTGGGCTCTTGGACGAATTGATGCTCTGACCAGAAGCAGAACCGATGTCCATAAATCTTGCATTTTCGAGATAAGCTGGCTTTCTTGCGAATGCAACGTTTCTGGAGCTCTGGTCCATGATCCTTCCAATGAACGGTATCTCCGCGCCACCTGGCCGAGGTGCCGCATGCGCACGATTTTTCCCTGTTTCGTTGATCGCTGCCACTCGCTCGGCGATCTTCGGAAACGTTGCTTTGAGGACTTGTATTTTGCCCCAGAAACTGCTGTTCATCCAGGATATTTCCGCAATCGCCTGGCTTCCCATCCGGAATTCTGCCCGATTTTTGAACTTCGTCGCGATCACCTCCATCTCAAACCCCCCGTTGAGAGCGGTGATCCCGTAAATGAGGAACAGTTTATCGAAAATGCTCGCAGAAACAGAATGCACTTTCTGCTGCCCATGGTGACCACGGCGGATGACGATGTCTATGCCCCCAATGAGATTCTCAAAAAAACAATCAAGCTGCACTCGCGTGGGCTCGTCCTCATTCCCCTGCCGATCCTTGTTCTTCAGTTGATTGGTGAAATCTGCCATACAACTGTAGTGCCCAACCAGGTTCTTCTGATTCTGTGTATCTGCGTTCACACTCGCTAAGACATCGAACCCGAGTTTACGACCGATCGCACCGCCGATGTCCGAAATCGCGGCGTTCTTTCTGGGACCTTCACGAAATTGCTTCGAGGATGAGGACCTTGTGTTGTTGGTCATCACAACCTCTACGAGGTCAGTCGACTCGTACGGTTCCAGATCCTCTATGGCCAGATGAGAAATTATCTGAAAGTTCGTTAAATCTTACTTATCCACCGATTTGAAGTCACACTCTTTCTCCTCAACTGATATAGCGTGACTACTGGCTAGAACAAGAAAAAATGAATAGATGCTGACATTACCTTACGCAATCCGTCTCTGCCATTGCCAAACACTTAGAGAATTTGCATTGACGCATTGAAAAAGTGAAAATTCACGTATTTACATTGTTTAGTCTCTGCGCTGTCACGTTCGCAGAGCTTTCTGATAATCCAAAAATCGGCACATCCATGACATCATCGTCCCTCCACGTTACATCGACGAACGTTGGAAACGGCATGAAGACGCAAGCACGACGCTTCCCAGAATTGCTGTTCATCTCATTGGCGAGCCTGCAAGGAAATAGGTTTTCAACACGTAACCATAAGTTTTGCACTTCAAAAAAACACCTATAAACATAAGCGCAAACCCGATAACCCAGAACTAGATACGCTACATTGAGGAATGCAAAATGCCTCGCAGGTGAAGGTGTCGGCCTAACAGCAAAACGTGGTTCAACTTTGTATAACGCGCGATACTCTTTCCAAAAACTTCGGAACTTGACGGCATCGGCTACAACTTGCACCAACTCCTCAACTTCAAGGCCTGCTGCTCGAAACCAGGAAACCAAGACGTATCCGATAAGATGCCTGTCCAATGGCTTGTCAGAAACTTGTGAAAGTTTCGATGCTCCCGTCGAATTGTTCCATGCCAAAAAAACTTCCAGATTATATTTCAGAAGACTGGGGCTTATCCCCTCCGAAACACGCGGTGCGAAGTTTTTGTACATCGTCGTACGCGGTTCTTGGACTTTTGTCGTGACTCCAGCAAGCAGCTTACTCTTGAGCTTCTCAGGCAACGGCCGAAAATGCCATCGATTGTAGTACGGTGGATAAGTTGCCGATGCCGATCCTTCCTGTCCGATCAGATAAATCGTTTCCTCGATTTTCGTGTCTGTAGCAACCCTGTTGCTTTCTTGGTTTCCGTAGAACCATTTCAGTTTTTCAGCGGCCAACGAATTGTAGATGGACAACTTAAGCGTTTCTGGCCTCGTCAAGAAAATTCCGACGACCGAAAGATTGTGCTTGAATTCCTCGCATTTGGCTTCAAATTGCGTCTCCTCACTCTTCAGGACGTGCATGAAGACGTGATCTTCCTCCTTGCGGGGAAAAAACTTTTCGTTGAAGATATAATTTGGAAATCGTCCCCAGCAATGCCAATACAAGCTGCACGCAGCGCAGCCAATCTGAATATTGCCGTTTGACCTCGGAGATTTCCCGGAAACGGCTCGTCCACTCAAAGAAGAAACTGCGCCTGTCAGATTTGATGACCTCGACGCGCGTTTACCGGATGCACCTGCAGAATTCGCGTCCGTCATTTCCACATCTCCGTCCTCAGATGGGGGCTGAGCTGCGACGCGCCGGTTCAATTCCCGGAGAATCTCGATTCGCGCTCCGTCTGTCAATAACGATCCGTGCCACCTCAGGTGTTCCGAGAACTTCTCGGATAATTTCTTGCTGCAGAAATAGCCGATGTAGAGATCCCGGATCGTTCGCGAGGAATCACAAGGCAGAATAGCACTCGTCACACCAGATGATTCACGTGATGCGCTTCCACTCTTGCCCTGGTGAAAATCGAAAAAAGTATCAAGACTTGCATCCTTCAAGCATTTGTACAGGACGTTGATGGCCGGATCCTTGCACTTCTGGAAAAGTTCATCCTCTTCGACACACTGAAGGACATCTGCACCCTTGCCTCGCACAAAAGCTTCGAGTAACGGCGTTACGAGATGGGGAGCCTCCACTTGAAGCTGATCAAAAATAACACAAAGAGCTCCACCGTCATTTTCGGAAGCCACATTCCATCCCTGCACTATGGGCATTATCTCTACAAGGACATCCATACTCTCTGCTGAACGACATGGACAACGAGCCACGAGAGCTGCGAATGCCGCAGGAGAGAGGGACACACGAGATGACGAACCACCGTTCATGATGTCTTCGCCTGGTGTCAGAAGGCTGCGCAGCTTCTTCACATCGCCATTTTGAAAGGACAACAATATCTCGCACACATCCATGCTTTTCAGAGAATCAACAGTCAGACTCTTGATCTCATCACGTACGGTAGCACCTAGCAGGAACTCGACGAAGCAAGCGCCTATGACGTCTGGGAAAGCTTTGGTGGTACACGCTGAGTCTAACGAAAGACTTCGGAAACGCTCATGCAACAAGTAGTTTCGGACGTCGGTGATACTGGATAAAATTGATTTCGGCTCATCTCTGGAAATCAAGAGGCTCACGAGGCGATGCATGACGTCTGGTCGGTGCGCGCACGAGAGCTTCACTTCACAGGCAACCAAACGCTGCACGTCAGAAGAGTCCTGGAAGATAAGGAATAGAATGTGGAAACAAAAAATTAAGAAACAATACAACTATATCCAAAGTTATTAATGGAAGACTAGACCGAAATCGGGTTGACTAAAGCTAAACACATTCATATCTGGCAAGTCTGTGATTGAATTCAATGGCCTTAACAGAAAGAGGAGTCCAAATGGATGGGAACAGGAAGACGAATACCAAATCTCCGCAACGCTGTATGAATTCCTGCTGTGCAGCATCAGGCAGATTCAACCACAATAACCATCTGGCTGCTACCCACCGATTTCGCGCGCCCTCATTCTGTACGACACTATTTTTTCCGACAAACAAATCGTGAACGTTTTCCATATCGTGCTTCAAGAGCAACAGAATTTTTCGCACCAGCACTTGCTCAACGGAGGCGAATTCGTCTCTTACGTCACTGCGGCATAGGTTTGCTGGCGATTTTTCAAAGAAATTTGTGGAGGACGAAGACATCTGAGGGCCACCAGACATCAACCAATCATCACGAGACTCAAACTTTTTCAACGATCTCTCCGCATCAACTGGCGATGACCCTTGTAGCCGCAAATCGCTATCAGCAAGGCGTACAATAGCTTGTGCGGTACAACACAACAATAGCTTTAGACGATGCGGGGAAACCAACATCAACTTGAGAAGAGATTTGGAGGATAGATCAGGTTGATCCAACCACTTCTCTGCAAATGCTTCCCAATCCAAATCCCCGCGATCTCGGGCTGTACGAAGCAAGAGTTCTTCTCGCCGATGATCGTCAAAAGCGCCAGCACCAATGTACGATGGCAGGATATCCCTTTTCATGGCCATCGCTCCCCGCCGCTTGAGCAGAATATCAAGATCGGTTTGTAACGCATCGAAAATATCGTTTGCGTGCGTGTTTCCCATATTTTTGAACATGGCCTCAGCTTGAATGTCGGACACGGATATTAATGCCGAGCTGTGTGTGGTCAATCCCCCTAAGCTTCTTCTCCGGTCGATTAGATTCGTCATCGGGTGCGATTCCATACGATTCAGAATGCCGTGAGACGCTTCCTGATACTTCTCGCTTAGATAAGATAACCAGACCGCCATCCGCTGCTTCTGCGGAAAAAGACGGAAGGTCGCAGACAAATCACAAAAATCAGAAAAACTCAATAGATCAGCGGTTTCCATCGAGCACACTGTTGCAAGCATCAAGCCCAGTCTATATCCATCCGATGCTTTGAAGGAAGGAGAACTGCGCGCAGCCAGCAGAATCTTGTTCTGAATTTCAAGTTTGTCGCAGATACCTGCCAAAGCCGGACAGATGAAATGCGCATTAGCCCCCTTATCATTCTTCTGTGCACCACAAAGTCGCTTTTTCTTGTTGCCCGTTGAAACACTCGAATCATGCGTTTCTGCTGCCGCATCGGCGTTGCGTCCGGACAGGCTGTTCCACAATCGAAATGCTGCAACATCATCGCATTCGCTTTCCAGGAGGATCGAGATGTGCTGGAGTCCCTCCACAAGCTTGCTGTTGGGCGGTCCGAGAAGGGCTTGCAAACTTTGGAAAACCACCTTCTGTTTCCTCTGCTCTGCCGGAGTCTTCGATCGTGCCATGCGTTTCACGCAGTTATCGATATCAGATGGGCCCAGTCTCGAGTGCAATATGAGAGGCAGACACGTTGCGATTGAATCATATGGATCGGCACCGGTTGCCGCACTACTCAGCTGCGTTCCGGAATCAGAAATTGCAACCGTTACGGCCATAAGGTCTGGGTCCACCGACGCCTCCACGATGACAAAATGCAGTTGGTTCTCAATCACTTTTTCGAGGATCAGTTCACGGTCTTTGGGTTCAGCGAAATATCCAGAATCAAAAAGAACCAAGATCGCGGTGCTGGTTGCGTACTCCTCTGAATTCTCGTACGCTTGACACGTGCTTGAATCTGCAGGGTGGCGCTTTATTCCCCCAGCAGTGACTGGTGTGACAGAATCACTCAGAGTCGCATTTCCAACGTCATCGAAACAATGATCGACATTTACATCCTCATCAATGTCCATATGATCGCCATCCAGGCTTCCGCCGTCGTCAAATTCTCCATTGGAATTTGAAACGAGCTCTTTGAGCCGCTCGACTTCATCAGCCTTTCGACCGTCGAAGAACTGTGCGCCTGGAAGCTGACCCAATATGTCTCGAACTCCACCGATGTCGGATGTCACAAGATGACAGAAAGCATTTTCGATAACGCATTTCCGCTCACATTTCGGTCGTGGGCGTCGGCACCACCCTCTTAATTGCGCTTGCCAATCTCCACGGTTCGAAAGACCCGACTCCACGTCGTTCTGAATCTTGTCGCTTATCGACAGCCGCGATGTCGCATTCTGATCACTGAATAGGTTGCTTGCAGGATCTTCCAACAGAGCCTGCTGATCAGATGCTTGCATGGTGCCCGACATGATCACATCCTCACCGTCAGTGTTTACCGTCTCGAACGATTCTTTTCGTACCGTCACATCTGCGGCAGCACTCGATAACGCCGTTCCGCTCGCCGTCTTGACCGGTCTTGCACTTTTATGTGAGATAAGATGCTGCTGCTCCGAAGACGAAACAACGATATCGTTGAGCTCTCTTGTTAGTTGCCCAACCGCGCTGCTGGTTTTGTAGAGGGTCCCCGTTGACACACCGAAACGTTCATCTTGACTGCGCATCGACCCCTTCGCGTCGAAATATCTATTCTGAGTCGATGGACACAAAACAATGTAGTTGCGCACACCTGCACCAACGACTGCTGGGATCAGCCAATCTTTCTCAATAAAGATTACACGAAGAAAAACACCCTTTGCGATCGCCAGGATGAGCCGTCCCAATTGCGGAGCTTCTAGAGTCTCGACGTCAATGCAGAGTATGTTGACGCAACTATCATCGAGTTTCCGCTCGATCTCCTTCAATGAGAAATCGAAATTGGATTTGTCGATTGCCATATGAGAGAAAAAATGCTTGGTTTTTTTCAGAAGTTCTTTCATGACGTCCAATTGTGTTTGCCGTAGAATGGTGATACGCTGTTTTTCGTCCTTGCCACTCAACAACGTGACCAGGACCTCACGACATTCCCGCTCTTCCTGTTCCATTTTGTAGTCCTTGTCTCGCAGATCCAGGCACTGCTGCCAATACGCTTTGACCGCTGGCTCGAAACGGGATGATGCGCATGAAAGAAAATTAAGAGATGCATAATAAAGCAACTCTTTTTTAGTTTCTAGGTGGCGTCGAATCAAATCTTCGCTAATGTTCCGCCCGCCATTTGTTTGGGGCGGTGCAGCAAAATAGATGCTGAGAACTTGCTTTATGATATTGCCGCTCTCCAGAAATCCAACCTTGTTCTTTGTGAATTCTTCTGCCAGTTTTTCTGAGAGGTCGCGACCTACCTGGACAACGAAGCGGCGAAAACCTCCGGTCTCTTCGTAATTTCCAGTGTTGATGGCTTGGGTACTGATAACCTGATAGTTCAAAATATTTCATTTGAAGTCTGAAGAGAAGAAAAAACGTCTTTATCGAGTTACTCATGTCGATTAATATCGACTCCACAGGCATGTTCATTTCTCGAAACTATAGACTTCGACGTCTGTGGCCACACAATCCGAAGCCAGAAAGCAAGCAATCATGTACTGTACCTGGTAGCTGAGGGAATCCGCAGAATACTCATCTGGCTTTCCGATATTAATCTCGATTGGCTCATCATGATCCTCATGTCCAATCATAAAACGAATATGCGTGAAATCTTTGTCGCTCAAAATCTTATCCAATGGCTTCGAATCCTCGTCAATTATAGAATTCACTTTTGACGGGATGTACTTCAAATATCGGACGCTTTCTTTCGAAGCGTTCGAAGTACTGTCGAGATACTTCTCGTTTGGAGTGAAAAAGGCGTATGTGCCAGACAATTTCAAACCGATTTCTCGAATTTCATATTCAGACGAATCGCAGACGGAACTGCTTGCGGTCCCAGCAGGCAAATGACTTCCATCCTCGAGATCTTCGTACGCAGGCTTGAACTTTGTCACGTGTGCGACTATTGGACTCTCCAACGTGCCTCCGAAGGTATCTTCGGCCGGAATGCCGAATACCAGCA
>JACKZZ010011083.1_pt1 | contig 22104 bp, 24 predicted proteins | sample 8027871 | NCBI WGS metagenome assembly JACKZZ01 (sample SAMN15724774, study PRJNA655200) | protist metagenome | isolation source: fluorescence activated cell sorting (FACS) single amplified genomes of... | place: USA: West Boothbay Harbor, Gulf of Maine | collected 2000-07-19 | reverse complement strand
CTAGGGCATGCATCACAGACATCATGGCCAATGCAAAGCATGCATGACAAGTCTCAGAATCTTCCAGACCCAGACATTTTTACATTTGATAGGGGTGCACACGTAGAACTCCCCGTCCCCTTCATTTGCGTGGCATGAACAGCAATACTACGTACTCCAGCACACGTGGACGAGCCTGTGCATGTTGACAAGATCAAGCGCCAAATGTAAGTAGCGCTTTTTTTGCTTTCGGAAATTGTCATGCATAATGCTATGACATACACACATGTCAAGGGAACAAACTGGAGCTGTGAGTTGTGCACTCCCATATCAAGAAGACAACTGGAGCTGTGAAGCCGGAAGATTGGGAAAAGCCCGATCGCAAATTAGTTGAACAAGTGCGAGCCACACTCGAGAACCAGTTATGAATTGCAAATATGTCTGGGTCGTCTGGAACAACGCTGCAACCGTTTGTGATGCATTCCACAGACCACGACGAAAATTTGTCTTGCGCGGGCAGCACAAGAAGCGCAGCTTTGGCCTGCTAAAGCGGTATGTTTGTCCGTGCGGGATAGTTATGCATTGCATATTGAGAGGAAAAATCCCCCCTCCCCATATTGAAAAGGTATATTTCCAAAAATTTGTGTTGCGGATTTGAGGTCACAAATCACATCTGTCTTGCAAGAAGACAAGGGCAGAAGCTTCCGCCCCATTTTGGAAGCGATTTGTCACGCTGTTGCGCCTAAAGGGGGTCCGTTTCCCATGCTGAACTGCTAGACCCATACGCCACTACCTAGCCTGGGGATCTGGCCGCAGTGCCTCTTTGCAATACAAAGCTGATTTGTGGCCGCAAATCAGCATCACAAATTTCCGTTTTGGTATGGGGAGGGGGGATTTTTCATTTTGATATTGCAAAGCACTTACTCTCACAAGACCTGTGACGCAAAAATCTGCATGACAAACTCCTGCACGACCCATCCAGGCTCAGATATATTTACTTGTGATCCCAGTTGACGATGGCCCCGCATATCCTGAGCAAAAAGTTCCCACCCCACCAGAGTTGTCACTCAAATTTGCAATCACACACGACACAGAAACACTATATAAATGCGCATCCACATCATGATAAGAGGCATTGTCCATCGTGTTTTGGCAACATTTGTGATGCTGTCAGCAGGATAGAGAGATGGATTTGTCATGTGGGTGCTCTTGCAAACCTGCACTACAATACAGAGCAAGACTTGTGGTCATGCCTGACTCCCGAAACTTCTGGATTTGTGCTGCAGACTTTTCAATTTCTTGACTCTGGGGTGGGGATGTTTTTACACAGGATAGTGCGCGGAAAGCTGGAAGTTCTGCAGACCCTGACAAGAGACGTTTTGGATGAAAAGCTTGTGCTACGAGACGTGTGCACAAGGACTCCCGACCCCGATTTCTTTAAGGGCATGTGGTCTTCATCTTCTAGCAACACAAACAATCAACCTGCAAAATTTATTGTATTTGGACCTTTAAAAATGATTTGCATGACAAATTGGACAACTTATAATGCAGTTTTGACTCCTTCCCGAATTTCAATTTGACCACATGGATCATAAAATATTAAACCTCGGCCCAAGAAGCGGTTGTGCCCGGATAGGATTTTTTGACATTCTGCACGACAAATGAGGGGGACGAGAGAGAGTTGTGCGTTTTCATATGTGCCCCAATATCAAATGTAAAAATGTCTGGGTCTGGAAGGGTTGGAACTTGTGATGCAAACTCTGGAACATACAAAAATTTGTGTTGCATGAGCGCCAAAAGCTGTCCATTTCTTGGCACGCAAGTAGGAAGTTTCTCATGCGGGACAGGCATCATGAGGCGCGTTCAAAACCTGTGATGCTTTTGCCTGCATCAGACGCCATTCGGTGATCCGAAATATGCATGACAAATCTCGCAATCTTCCAGACCCAGACATTTTTACATTTGATACCCAACTGCTTCTGACCATACTGCTTCCGGTTCCGAAACTACTACTGAGAGGAAAAATCCCCCCTCCCCATATCGAAAAGGCATGCTTCCGAAAATTTGTCTTGCTGATTTGAGACCACAAATCACGTCTGTCTTGCAAGAAGACAAATGCAGAGGCTTCTCTGCCATTATGGGAGCGGTTTGGCATGCTGTTGGGCCTAGAGGACAGCCGTTTGTAATGCTAAGCAACTAGACCAAAAGTAAAACGCCCCTTCCTAGGCTGCGGATCTGGCTGCGATGCCGTATTGCAAGACAGCGCGCATTTGTGTACACAAATTCTGCATCACAGATTTCCCATTTGACATGGGGCGGGGGGATTTTTCCTTTTGATAACTACGACCACGTCCTCTCGCAAATGGCGGCACTGGAAGTACGGCCGCACTGCTTCCGGTTCCTAACCTACCACCACGTCCTCTCGCAAATGGCGGCACTGGAAGTAGGAGTGCAGCTCTTCCGCTGCGGGAAGCGTCTACCTTGCCCGAACGAGATATGGAAGTGTCAGGTTTGAAATCGACAAAGTTGAAATAATTTCTCATGCATAAATTGCAAGGCATGAAGTGCCTCTCTTGCAGGGATGGCGAGTGAGGCCGACTGTCAGCCTGTTTGGGGTCTGCGGTAGAGCTGCTAAAGCAGCATGACAAGAGACGCCAACCTGTAGCGGCGCAGCTCCCGATGAAGGTCGTACGCAGAATGCATTGCACAACTAAAATTTCTTTTGGTCAACGTAATGTTGCTATATGTTCTTGTCATGCTGATCGTCATCGGTGGACAACAGCTGCTCCTGCCGACTGCATGATGGTGGAGGGAGCATAAAAACAAAATCTCCAATGAGTTGTAATATAACCACTCCTCGACATCATCACAGGTGATGTGCCTCGCGGGCAACTACGTGCAAGAGGAAACCCGTTTCCATTTCTGCCTCAGAATGGAAATCCTCAAAGTGGAAGTAACTTGTGATGCATGAAATGCGACGCAAAAAAAACTGTATTGCAGAGGACGCAATGGAGGCCAACTATTGTCCTGCTAGGGGCTAAGAATGGAGGTGCTGCCTAGCACGACAGAAGGGCACCCCTTTGCCATGACCTGCATGACAGACATGCTTTAACTGTGCGGGAAATTTGTCATGCGCCGACTACAAATGGCGCTTCAACTGCCGCCGTATTTTTGCAAGAACTACAGCCAAGGCCAACTCTTCTTCTTGACTTGTGTGAAACATCAAAGCCAAGAACTACATCATCTCCGCTATGGGGTAATGATCATGGGTTGTACTATCGGTTTTTCCAAATGATATCCACACGAGGATAAAGTTTTCTTTCAACGGGCAGCCGGTGATCTTACAAGACCAGGTTGACAATTTTCCGAGTCTGTGAGGGAAGAGGCAATTGATAAAGAAGGCTTACTGATAGGCCAGACTTGTTGTTCCAGAGTTCCTGTAAAAGTCCTCGATAGACTCTTCAGAGGACCGTGTTCCCTCTTGGACTGATGTGTTCAAAAAGTAGAAGTTTGTGTTGTGCTAGAAGTCGCGCTGCCCTGTATTTATTTATTACACACGGTTTCAATTATTATTTCGTTTTCGTGGCCGCACTCGTGCAAGAGCAGCGCTAGTGCGGGTGGTCCACGTCCTCGTGTAGTTCAGCGGCTAGTATTAGCGCACGGAATCGACGTTGTACAAGAAAGTACTTTAGAAGTCGAGTTTTTGAACAGTCAAAGTCTCGCCTGAAATTGCTCGTACTTCTACGAGGCAGCACGTGCACGTTCTTAGCAAGTCCATAAAGTAGGGGCTGTTCGGTCCTCGTGTTTTCATGTGTGGTAACAGAAAGCGTTCCACATCCCCATTCTTTCACCGGTGGGGCCAGTACAACGTCTAGAAAGGCCGATCTTGCTACATTGATTGATGGATGGTTCATCCTGCAACTTCATCATCTTTGCTGGGTGTAAACAGGAAGATCATTTTCAGAAGCAATAATTTCATCCGTGGAGATCATACACACATACAGGATCGGTAACTTATTTGAACTCTATGTTGTAAGTAGCGGCGCAGCTCCCGATGAAGGTCGTACGCAGATTTTTTACAGTCCAAAGACAGCATGACAAGTTTGGATCCTTCCAGACCCAGACATATTTGCAATGCATAATCGCTAGGACCGAGCAGTTGATCAGAAACAGCTCCCGGAGCCCGAGGTTCTTTTCGTGCAGCGGGCTGGCCTCGTTGATGATGTGCTTGATCGTGAGAATGCCGCCGTTCGGGCTGTGCACCGTGAGCATCGGGAGGAGTTGGTACTGCACAGGGTGGTCTTGTAAAAGTTGGTCGATCTCGGTGTTGGACGGCTTATTGGCTCCTGTCGTGTCTAGTACCTGCTCGCCACCGCTATTTGTAGGCTTTGTACTAGATGAGGTGGAGCCACTGCTGCTCAAACTCGTGCTATTCGACAGAATTTGTGCCTGCAACTCGTACATCAGCCCCGACCGCGTGACCAATTGCAGCACGATCTTCGGTTGCACCAAAATCACGTTTTCCCGGATCACCATCAAGCGCAACACAAGCTCGGGGTACTCCAGCCAGTCGCTGTCGGGGTAGTACAATTTTTCATCCGGAACAGGATCGGCTCCTCCGGGAGGTGGTGGTGGTAATCCTGCAGCCTGTGAGACACTTGTGGTCCCTGTAGTTCTCGGCGAAGTTGTACTTCTATCTCCAGGCGCCGCTATGAGTCCTCCCCCTGGCCCCATGCGCGGGCTGAGCAGTTGCTGCAGCTGGGGAACGCCTTTTGTTTGCGGGGCCGCAGCCCCCGCAGTTGTTTGCGCTCCTGTACTAGCTACAGGAGGCGCTCGTTCCGCCGTTGGGAACGCCGGGGGTGCGACGGCAAGAGCCGCTGCATTTCCTTTGGCTGGAGGTAGTTGGAGCAATTGTTTTTTATTCGTCCTACTGGCAGTAGCTGGAGATGTTGATGATGATCGGAAAGCAGAAGGATCTTCGTCGCCCGCTGGTGACACCATTTGCGCCTTGTGCTCGCCCTCGTTGTACACCAGCTGTCCTTGTTTTGAAGAGGACGAAGAGGTGGCTTTCGACTTCTTCACCTTAGCGGCCGTTGCTCCGCCCGCCAAACTTTTCGTCGTATTGTTTGGATCCGCAGCTCTGTTTTCCACTACTATCTTTGCAGATTTCTTGCTAGAAGTACCGCCACTCACCGGAGGACTTGTAGTTGCAACAGGAGCTGCGGTCAAGATATTACCGTCTTGGTCTGGGGAAACACTTCTGCTGCTTTTCTTCGAAGATGGATTCCTTGTCGCCGCAGAACTAGATGAGCCTCCTGCTACTATGGACGAGCTGCTATTTCGTAGTTGCGATGAATCTGCTCTATTCGAAGAAGTCGCCCTCCTGTGGTCACTGCTGCTCGCAGTTGTGCCAGAGGGTGTTCTATTCTTGCTACCACCAGTATTATCGTCGTTCGTTGCTGCAGCAGCTCCCGAAGCCGGCAGCGAAGAAGCTGACCGGCTTCTTTTCGATTTCAACGCTTTCATTTCTGCGACTGTGTTGTTTGACGTAGTTGGTCCTCCAGCAGGAGGCTCTACAACTTTTAGACCGGCTCTACCAGCATTGCCTATGGTACTATCAACGGCAACGGCGGCCGCGCCGGGGGCGAGGGCAGCACTACCCTCAGGATGTAGTAAAGCAGCGTCCTTATATTGTAAATCGCTTCTTCCTCCTGGGGGTGTGGAGAGAAACTTGTCCTCTCCCGAAGACAGGCCCCTCGCCTTCGCTGGCGCTGCGCCTAGAGGTCCTCCCATGTCAGGATTTTTATCGCCATCTGCACCAGCCTTCACCAATGGCAGTTTCGTGCTGTTAGTGTTTCTATTCTCCTCATCATCCCCACCCGGTAGCAGTGTTGAACTAGTCCCGTTCTGTAGCGGCCCCCCGGATGCTGGCGAGCCACTGCTGCTGCTGCTCTCCTGACCAGGAACTACACCGTCTGCTCCACCACTCGTCCCACCCGCAGCGTTGCTATTTGCTTTCGCTGACAACAGCATGCGGTTAAGAAACGCCAGGGCGCTGCTCGTCACAATAATTGGCTCGGGCTCGTTTACCGGCATCAAAATGCGGTTTTTGATTTTACCCTTCGGCCCCTTCAAAGGTTTGATATTTACATTCTGCATCTGCTGGCTTGAATCTTGATTGCCGCTCGCCATGCTTGTTTTTATACTCGAAGACGCTAGTAGAGATCCAGGCCGGGGACTTCTATTTGCAGTTGTTAACGACGAGCCACCAGCGTTTTTACTGTTGGATCGGATCCGCACCATCTCTGTCACACTTTTGCTGGTGGTCGTGTTATTCGCAACTACATTTGGTGCTGAGTTGTCTAATATCGTCGGTTTCAGCACTCCGTCGGACACGCAGCAGGCGTGGGAGAAGCAAAGTTGCTGACTCTGCTGCAGAAACCTCGCGATGGAGCTTTGACCTGTAGCGGCGCAGCTCCCGATGAAGGTCGTACGCAGAACAGGAACACCCAAGAGAAATGGGACTTGCGCGCCAGGCATCAGATAGGAAAGCAAACGGGCTTGGGTGGCGACGCGCTGACACAGTTTCTAGGACCGAACCCTGCTCGGACCGAACTTCTGTTCGGTGCGCGCAATAAGTACCGCCACGGACCTGGAGACCCTGCTTGTCAAAGGGGCGGTTGAACGGCTCCAGACTCCTGTTGCCCGAGCTACCGCGGCTGCGAAAAGCATGTCGCACGCTTGTGATGTCTCCCTGCGAGACATTTTGACCGAGCCGGGTGCGGGAATACAGGCACTGCTGCAAGACACGCCGTTCGCCAGCCGGGTGGAAAGCTATGATAGTATCGGAGCAGACGACTTTCGATGGTTGTGCGAGGCCGCGGCCTGGCGGTCAGCATTTCTTACCATCGAGCTGGCACTCACCAAGTACAAAGCTTCGGTGCACTTTGTCAAGAAATCATTTATAAACGAAAAGCTCGTCACCGTAGCGGAAGTAGTGCCGTATGGCCTCTATCGAGAGTGGGAGATCCAAAGCTCGTTGGCCGCACAAACCCACCGGACGAGGACGGAAAAAGATGAGGAGACGCTTGCGAAAGCCAAAAAAGTCGGCGAAACTTTGCGGCGGACAGCCAGGCTCCCCCCCCTGAGCGAAAAGCAAAAGGAAGCTCTTTCCACGGCAGAAGTTTTCAACGGTAGCACAATGAAGAAGGGCCCCCTGCGGACGAGTTTTGAAGCCGCAAAAAAAGTGGCGGAGGACGCTGAGATACAGAAAAGGAAAATACGGCAAAGCTATTTGTCAGCTCTCCAGAAGGTCGAAGACACGACGGAACGAAATGCAGTGCTTCGCGAAGCGGAACAACGTGCGGTCTTACTGGCTGCCGCACGCTACGAGTGGGAGGAGATCAAATTCCGGGCAAGGACAGAGAATCCGAACACCAGCATGGAGGGCCTTTTGCAGCAGTTCATCAAGGGTTTTAGGGAAGTGCTGCATCTCCAGGCGCAGACCGGGGCGAGTGCGTTTGCTGCACTTCTTTCCCAATGGACTGCACCGGCAGCAGAGGGGGGGCCCCCGCAGCTTTCGAGAACGGATAAAGAACTCGACTTTGCGTCCAGCGAGTGGCGGCTTCCTCCGACTGTGAATGTGCTGAAGACTGTTAATGAGGTATTGCAGGTAGTGCGGAGCAAAGATTCGAAACAAGTCACAGTTTCGGCGTATCGCATTCCATTTGGTCGCGATCGAGGAGGAGAGGAGAGAGAGGAGCAGGAGGAGGAGGAGATCCAGTTTCCTTTTATGGGAAGATTCTCAACAAAAGCTACATTGCTTGCTGTTTTTAATACGTGATTGCAGCTTACTTATTTGTTTATGTTGTAAGTACTAGAGCTTAATACGCGTCCTCCATATTGCTATGGCAGATTGGTGCCGGTGCGAGCAATTCGAACGCTATTGTTCAGTGGAGCAGCGTCAAGAGGACCTTCTTGCCATGCGAAGCAAAAGCTTGTCGATCGCGTGGAGGGTGGTAGGAATTCTGCATGTAAGAACTACAGCTAGCAATGTGAAAACGCTTGAGAACCCCATACCTTATCCTGTGCAAAAGTGTCGTGCTCGTAGTAATCGCAGTCATGCATTGCAAATCTCATTCCTGACCTCAATCCGCATATACAAATTTGATTTTGTTCATGCTCAGGGAATTTGTCAAGTTGTACACGCGCCACCCGGACGTCCTGCCGGTAGACCACCAATGTCAAGCGATGTCTACTAGTACGATCATACTTTTGCAATTCATATACCTTTTTTGGCAACGGTCTGTCTCCTCGTGGAGTCTCGGACTATGCATTGTAAATATGTCTGGGTCCTCTGGAAGGATGGAACTTGTCATCTCATGCTGCGTCTCGATGACAAAGAAATCAGTGTTGCATGAACGCCAAAAGCTGCCTAATTCTTGCTAGGCAAAAGGCTGGCTTCTCATGCGGAATAGGCATGAGGAAGGTGGCGCAAAATTTGTCATGCTTTTGTGTGCATGCCAGACTGCGTGTGGTCCGCGAGATGCATGACAAGTCTCGCACTTCTCGTCCTCCAGACCCAGACATATTTGCATTTGATACAAACCCAGATCGCGCAAGTGCTCACGTATGGGAGTGCACAAGAACTCCCCCTCCCCTTCATTTGCGTGGCATGAACAGAAACACAAACACCAGCACACGCGGAGCCTGTGTATGTTGACAACTTTTATCTTCACACGCCAGATGTAGTGCTGTTTGTGCTTTCAGAATTTGTCATGCATAATAGTGACACAATGTCAAGGCCAAGGGTGGAACAACTTCTAGAGATGTGAATTTTGCATGAAAAATGAGAACGAGGGGGAGTTGTGCACTCCCATATCATGTCGTCAACGGAGAACAACGTCGCGAGAAAAACACTCATCAACCAGTTATACATGGCAAATATGTAGTCTGGGTCTGGGACACTGCAACTTGTGATGCATTCCGCAGACCACGACGGAAATTTGTCTTGCGCGGGTAGCACAAGAAGCGCAGTTTTGGCCTGCTAACACAGTATGCTTATCCGTGCGGGATAAGTTGTACTTAGTTGATATGCATTGCAAAGCAGTTACCCTTACTCTTACAAAACCTGTGACGCAATCTACATGAGAAATTAAACCCCTGCACCCATCCAGGCCCAGATGTATTTACTTGTGATACCAGTTGACTGCGTACAATCAAAAGACGGCCCAGAATATCCTGAGCAAAAAGTCCCCAACCCAGAGTTGTCATGCAAATTTGCTGCAATCATACACGACACAGGAACACTTATAACGCGCATTCACCTGATCCTGAGCAGAGGCATTGTACATCGTGTTTTGGAATTTGTGATGCTATGAGCAGGATAGAGAGATGGATTTGTTATGCGGGTGCTCTTGCTTAACCTACACTACAACACAGAGCAAGATTTGTTATGCGTAACTACCAAAACTTCCGGATTTGTGTTGCAGCCTTTTTAACCTCTTGACTCTGGGGTGGAAACGTTTTTACACAGGATACCGTACGGGAAGCTGGAAGTTCTGAAAACTCTCACACTCGGGCTTTTGGAAAACAAGCTTGTGCTACGAGACGAGTGCACAAGGACTCCCCACCCCTATTTCTTTTTTAAGGGCATGTGGTCTTCTAGCAACAGAAACACTCTTCATCAACCGTGCAAAAAATGATTTTGCATGAAAAATTGGACTTATATATAATGTTAATGCAGTTTGGGCTCCTGTCCTTCCAGAACTTGTCATGTATTGTAATAAACGTCGGCCCAAGTCCACAAGAAGTGGTCGTGCCCGGATAGGATTTGACATTCTGCACGACAAATAAAGGGGTACGAGAGAGAGAGTTGTGCGTTTTCATATGTGCCCCTAATGCTTCTGACCGCACTGCTTCCGGTTCCGGAGCTACTACCACCTCCTCTCGCAGACGCCGGCACTGGAAGTAGGGCCGCACTGCTTCCGGAGGTTCCGGAGCTACTACCACCTCCTCTCGCAGACGACGGCACTGAAAGTAGGACGAGTGCAGCTCTTCGGCTGTGGGAAGCGTCTACCATGCCCGAACGAGACGAAGGGCTACGCGGTCGTGTACGCCGAAGCTCCCGTTCTGCTCGTGGGCGTTCCAAAGCGAAAAGTCCATCACCATCTCGCGACGCAGCGGAGCCGCATCCTCGCAGCCGCAGCAGGAACGGCTCTTTTCCTTCCAGGTCACCCTCGCGGGGTCGCAACAAGTGCTGCACCCGCCGGAGGTCTAGGTTGGACGAAACGGAAACGTGTACACTTTCAGAGTATGAAAGTGTAACTGCCAGAGCCTGCGACTGAGACAAACATAATATCTGAGGCAAAAGCCGTAACTATTGCGGTATCAGCTTCTAGCTATTGCAGACCCAGCACCACAAATGTGCGAAGCAGAGAAGCCTCTCGACGCCTCAGGAGGAAGCAAGGTCTAGCTAGAATTTATTCGAAAGTGTATAATGTACTAGTTTATTGATGTATAAGTTGTACGTATAAACATGTCTTCAATTTGCTTAGCCTTAGGCTACGCAAATTGCTTCTCGCAGTTCGCTCCGGCTACAGTGACCTACACCTACTTAAACCAGTATTTTGATTTTACATTGCAGTGCCCCGCTCTGAAGCCAGGGTCTCGGGGTCTCGGCCCGCTTTCCCTCGGGCAACTCCCCGGGTCTGTTGGTTCACCACTAAAACGGGCGGTGTTTCTTCAGATCTTGGTGGCGACCGGTTGAAACACTGGTCGCCAGCTACTTACAAGCAGGAACATAGAAAGTACGTTAGACAGTTACTCGCTCGCCTAAAGAAGCGAGCACCCGATTGATTTTACATTGCACAACTCTCCACCGCAGCACCTATTTATATTTTACAGGAAAGAAGTTAGCATTGTGTTTTAGAAGTACTGAACCCACTTCGTGTGTTTAAAGAGACCTGATTAGCTGCAAGGCCTTATTTTCAAAAAAGAACACACTGACAAAGCTACTAGAGTTCCAACATTGGCGCACTCAGCGGCCCCGCCACGTGGTCTATAATTCATTTGAAACTACTGAAAGTCGTAGCCCAGCAGTAGTGCAGCTGTACAGTAGTAGAGCACCGCACTGGGGGTAGGTTTTTGGTACTCTTTTTCTCTACAGCTCTGAGATTTTTTGATGAAAGAACATACAACTAGTTTGGTGACGAGGTCATTGATTTCCTTTGTCCAGTGGCGGCCGATGGTGGAGGTGCCAGTCTGTCAGAATGGCACTCCCTCGTCGTCCGGCACTGATTTTGCAGGCCACCAAGGGAGGAGAACAACTACAGTCCACCAATGGAGGGCTACAGCCTCCAGACTACAGTCTACGAGCACCAAAATTATGAAAGAAAGCCGAGCGCTGATTTTCTTGGATCTTTCTGGTCTGTTGTCGGCGCACGGAAAAAAAAATTGGAAAAAATCTTCTAACGAACCTGTCTCGACGCAGACGGGAACAGGAACAACGTGGTCACGTTCTATCATTCGATATTATCGTGCGGATGAGTTGGAAGATATTTTTTGCTGCCTCCAGCAGGTGGAAAGTTTTCGACGTCGACCTCAGGAAATAATTGCTCTTCAAAAGAGAAGATGAGAATTCAAGAAATTGGACCAATCAAGAATATGATGATGGATCACTTAGGTGGAGTAGTGGCATGATTTTATCGCTCCTGCCCTGAAAAGACTATTTCAAGAAAGAAAAAAGACATGACGACTCGACCTTCATGGACAGAAGAAGAATCTCGCGTCGAAACAAGGCAAGTGATAAAGAAGGTCTGAAGCCAGCACACCTCCAGCGTTCTCCCTGTAGTCCTCGATTGGCTCAGCGGACCGTCTTCCCTCTTCTACTGCGTTCAAAGAGAATATGGGATCGTCTGAGCGATTCAAAGTCAAGCGATTCAAAATTTTCGAGTTTTTAACATTCGTCCGTGAGTAACGACCGCGTTATCAACATTCGCCCAAGCGGTCTACTCCTGTGGACGAGCAGGAGCGCGCCTGTTTCATCCATTTCATAAGATTACTTATTCGGAAGTCAACGGTGCGAAGGTCTCCGATTCGTTACTTGATGACACGAGAAGTTGTAAGAGTCGTACATCAGCACTAGTGATGAACAAGGTCTAGTCCGTCGTCGTATTTCTCGTTCTCGTCTTTGTCATGGGAAGGTAAATATTACGTGAGTGTCGTCTGTCGTAGTGGTAGTTGCTTCTACTACATGATATTTGAAATGCATTATATCGATTGCCAGGTCGTTGTCGTTGTCGTCTTCGTCGATGATATTATGGCCACACTATGTATAAGTTGAGAATCTACTAGTACTTCCACTACAATTATTTTCATGACATTTATTGGCCGGCTGTACCAGTTTGTTGGAGAAGGAGAAGTTAGATTTCCAACATCTTCCGTGGTATAATTGCAAACATCGAACGATCATGACTCGTCGTATCGTCCTGTGTAAAAACATAGCCACCCCGCCAGGCTGAGGCTTGTCATTCAGATTTGCATGCGCAGCAAATGCAACTGTCGTGCTCTCATCGTTTATTTTCCACGTGGCAGCACGACCCACTTTCTAGTCCATTTGAAAACATAATCATCTGGTCCGGTGTGTTTCAGAGTCTGTGTCATGCTGCTCTAAGCAGGATAGCAGCTTCAGACTGGGTCTGTGAAGATCATGCGGTTGGATAGAAGTCTGGACAGCGCGAGGACTAGCACAGGGCAGAAAGCCAAACTTGTATATGCCAGAGTGCTGTCCTCGAGCAGATGTACTTCTTTTATTTCCGTGTAGTTGAGGCCTATGGGGTAGGTAGGTACTCGTTTTTCTACAGGATAATTATCTCCGGGAAGTTGGTCCACGTCCACCACCTTTTGTCTAGCTTTGCTCCCGGTAGTGCCTCGGCTAATGGCGAAGATAATGCTGAACCGCCGCCGCCGTCTGGACCTGGAGCAGCAGGAGCAGGTGTTTATCAAGCCACAGTTGTGGCTGATGTGTCCAAACAGCAAAATGAGCAACTTCCCGACGCCGCGCCTCCCACGACGCAACAAGTTGTTGATCCGCACCTGCAGGGCCTGGACGAACAGGCGCGGCGGGTGCGCTATGGCGTTCTCGAACGTTGCATTCTCAACTGTTACATGATCTTGTGATGCAAGACTGGGAAAACTGAAAGGGGAAGGTTGCACCTGTAGCATTACAAATTCCGCGCAGATCATCTAGGCGCGGTTTAGCCCTTCGCAAATTTGTCATGCGGAGCAGCTTGATCGTGAGGATCATGCTGCTGCTTTTGCATGGCAAATCGTCCATGTAACAATTGAGAATGTAACGTTTGAGAACGCCATATGCGCACCTACTGCGACGAGGCCGGGGTGCCGAAATACGAAATTCGGGTGATCCATGGGGGGCGTGGACTCCGTCGCTTGACGGTATCCAAGAAAAAAACATTGTAGGTGTAACTTTTTTGGAGGAACAGCATTACAAATTTTTCTGGCATGACAGCAAAAACCTGTCATGCGCAGATAGTACGTGAAAACGCCCCGTAATGGGCCCTGCGATGCATGCCAAGCATGAAAGGCGCAATCATCTTGCGTTTTGAGCATCACAAATTTACACTAACAGCGTTTTTTTCTTGGATAGACGGCTAGGTCCGAACAATCCGGGAACGCGCGGCACCGCGGATGGCTGGGCGAAAAACAGTTCCGGTTGTTTGACTTGCAGCACAAGATGGTATCAACAGCAAAAATGTCTGGGTCTGGAAGATTGCGAACTTGTCATGCTGTTTTTGGACTCTAAAAAAATTTGTGTTGCATGACCAGCAAGAGGGGTGCGCTTTGTGCTACACGGACAGGGCATTTCTCATGCGGAAATGGCATCAGGAAGGGTTCTAAAAACCTGTGATGCTAGGGCATACATCACAGACAATCATGGGTCATGAGAAATATGCATGACAAATCTTGCATTCTTCCAAACCCAGACATTTTTGCAGTTGATAGATGGCCCCAGTAAACGATAACATTTTGTCCGACGTGGCGGACTATGAAATGCAAATATATCTGGGTCTGGAAGATTACCAGATCTCTCATGCATATTTTGCATGACCCAGAAGGTCTGGAATGTGGGCTCTAGCATCACAAGTTTTGAGAAGGCTAAGTACGCAATGCTAAATCCGCATGAGAAATGCCGCCTTCTGGTAACCAAAACTGAAGACTTTTGCTGGTCACGCAATACAGATTTTTGCATCGATCTCATTTAGCATGACAAACTCGGATTCTTCCAGACCCAGACACTTTTGCAATCCATACGGACAGCCTCAAGGACCGGGTCCGCAACTCTCGCTTTGATTACTTTCTGAACATGAAGCGCAAGAGTACCGCCGAAGACTACGAAGAGCAGCAGCTGAGCACGCCGAGTTTCATATTCTGGGTAAAAACTTCCTTTCCACCTCAGAGTTGTCAGCATGGGGACTTTGCTACACAAATCCAGAAGTTTTGTGAGCCTCGCATGACAAATCTGGGGTCGTGGGGGCTTTTTTCCACCGGATATTTCCAGCTGCAGAACTTTCCAGGCGATGAGGACCTCAGCTTCGCTATCAAAATGAAATTAAATCCCCCCACCCCATTCCCATACTCAAACTGGAAATTTGTGATGCTGACTTGTGACCGCAAGTCATGTGGTCATGCTAGAAAGAAGGCAAAAGATGCGGACTGTAGTGGTGGCTGGTGTGTTGGGGAGGCCTTGCATCCTCAGCATGACAGGGGGCAACTGGAAGGGGGGAACAGCGTGACAAATTTCCTCCTGCAAACAAGGCCGCAGCTGCGTCTCTTGCCCTTCTAGCAATACAAACTGATTTGTGCACGCAACTGCAGCATCAGAAACTTCCTGTGCGATTATATGGGGAGGGGGGATTTTTCGTCACAATATTTGCTCGGTTTTCTCCGCAGTCCGAGGCGCTCGCTACGGTGGCCGACCGAAAAATCCACATTCGCGGCCTGAACGAGGCCGTGGGCAATGATAGCGGAACTGATCTGCAAGGGGGAAGTAGTGACGTACATGCTTTGGGGAACAGCCCGATTGACGAAACCACCGGGTATCTGCCGTTTCCCTGCGAACCAACACGGGAGAAATTTGGCGTATGACAGTGCGCAACTCGACGTCCCCCTTCCTCTCATTTCTATAGCATGGTCGTCAATACAAGCATCAGCAAGAATGCCAGTTTTGCATGACAAATTCGCACTGGAGGAGTATAGTGCAGCTATTTTGGCTAGCAGAACTTGTCATGCAAACAGTGTCAAGATGCACAAACTGGATTTGGGATTTTGCATGACAAATGAAAATGAAAATGAGTTGTGCACTCTGATATGGGTACTTTCACAGCTACAACCCCTTCACGGTGGCTTCGCAGGGCAAGAAGGCCTACATCTCGAATATGAACTGCAAAAGAATCGTACTCGTAGCAATTGCAGTCATGCATTACAAATCTTTTTCTGAAGGTAAATCCGCATGACAAATTTTACTTCTCATGCTGGGGAAATTTGTATATGCATTTATACGAGTACGATACTTTTGCAGCGGATATCGAAAGGCAACCTGCAATCCTACCGGTGCCGACTGGCAAAACTTGGTACCGTGTGGAATTCCCGGCTGACGGCCTTTGAGAAAGGAAGACAGGGGAGGCCATGGGACGCAAAGTTACAAGTGGAAGAGCAAGGGGTCAATCCGGAGTACTGGCAAAAATTTACCGAGGGAAATTGCTCCATGAAGAACAGCAAGGAGAATACCGACACCCTTTTGACGAATGCAGCGAACAAAAAAACCCATGTCTTCGATGACGAGTTACGAACACACACGAAGAACCAAGACCCGCCACTGCATGCGGCCATGCCGTTCCGGTGCTACTATGCATTGCAAATATAATGTGTCATCTTTATTTTTTGTGTGGTCCCGAAAGAACATGCAAGCTTGTGATGCGGCTTTATTCATGCGCGGGTAAGTTATCAAAATGTTGCCAATTTTTTGTCATCCAGAAACGCGATCTGCCATGCGATGCCTGACAGGCCGCATTGGGAACAAGCGTTCGCAAGAATAAACTCTGTGATGCAGCTTCTGCCGGCATCAAGTACAGATACAGGCTCACCAGGCCTGTTGACTTTTACACGTCGACACAAGGTGCATGATGGGAAACATCTGTATGTTCTAGCTCTTGGGCGAGAGGACCTCCAGGCGAAGCACATACTTATTTGCAAGTGTTGATAGCTGCCCGCTCGCAACCATGAACCCCGCAGGTTTCGACAAGGAAAGATATTTTCTGTGAACAGATACTATAACATCTTTCAACATCATCCTCGGAGATCTGGTTTAATACTCCTCTACTCCGCAAGGAATTTTTGCAGAGAACGAAGATGATGACGCTTAAGAGCTGTACGCGGAAGAATGATTCAGCTGCTTCGCACAGACGAAGATAAAGTAATTTCTCGTGCTTGAGTAGTCAAGAATGCCTGCGGCTGCGATCCACGTTCGTCGACCTCCAGGGCTACTTATTTCTCGCCCTTGTATCCACCTTGTACTTGTTCGGCTCCACGTCGTGATCGTGGCAACGTCGCGGCACGAAGTTGTTCTGATCATACATACCTCCTGTAAACAAGTAACCTAGAAGCAGCACGAAGACATACCATTTTTTTCTCACAGGGATGTGATTGATTTTTTTTCTTTGTCTTCTTGTACAAACTTTTTACGGATACTGTTGTGTCCATATTACATTGTAGCAGGCCCCGACGACGTTCTTCAAATTACTTTTACATTTTTTTTTCCTCCTGCTTCTGCTTCTCGTGTTTTCACTTCTGTTAGTTCTGGTCGTCGGTCGTTTTTCCTTCGTATTAAAGTAAACCTACTTCTAAAAACAAATGCTGATGAAGATGGTCGTTTTTTGTCTTTAATTTCCCAAAGCAACATAGTTCTCCTTCTTGTCGGAGACCCGATGCCACCACTTTAGAAGAACCAAACTCGTCACGACCTTGTGTTGCGAGAAAATTTTATAGATCATGGAAACAAGAAGCGCGATGCTGCACGAGGAAGATGTGCTGCTCGACTACGGGTATCAAACCTTCAGTCCTGGTAAAGACGAGCACGACACGAACAGCACGAGGATATTAAGCAGCACTGCGAATACGAAATATGAGTCTAATTTTCATGATCCGAACCACCTTGTTTCAGCGCAGAGGGCCAGCAGTTCTACCACTACGCGACATAATTCGATGAACGCCTACCATGGAGGTGGTTCATCTTCGTCGTCCTCTTCTTTCGCGGTTACTGACAAGCTGAACATCAGTACCGAGTATGTGGAAATTGGATTGGAAATCGTGTTATGAGTCGCAAAAAGTAAAAGCATCGTACTAGACTAGTAGAAATTTTTGCATTGCGAATTTTCTAATTTCTCCAGAAGGAGACGAGCTGAAATTTCAAATTTGAATCGCTGTCTGAGCTAAATCTAAAAGAGAACGTTTGTCATGCAAGGTCGCACAAAAATCAGTATATACGAGTGCGCTACAACTTTTGCAAGGGATACGTTTTGTGGGCCAGCTGCTGGGGCATCGTGGACTGCGTTGTGGTATGCTCTGCAAAAGTATCGTACTCGTATAAATGCATTACAAATTTTCCTCTCAGCATGAGAAATGAAATTTGTAATGCTGATTTACGTTAAGAAATGCATAATTTGCAATACATCAAGTTGATAACTTTTGCACAGGATATGTGGATCACTTCTCCAGCACCTCGCTGGGCGCAGTCGCTGATCCGGCCAGTTCAGCAAGCAGCACGACGACCGACAGCACCTCCATTCTGCTTCAAGAAAGGACGATGAACATTCCGGTGGTAGAAGAGGAGCTGCCAGGAGAACGACTTATGCACGTGGAAAAGTCTCGTACTAGTATAATTCGCATGACAAATTTTCTCAGCATGAGAACTACTATGTCTAATGAAATGTAATGCGGATTTAACTTGACAGAAAAATTTGTAATGCATAAATGCGATTAGTACGAGTACGAGACTTTTGCAATGCATTCCACTAGATGTGGCCGCACAACTACAGTTACAACAAAGAACGCAGGAGCTGCCTGGGGTCCTCGGTAGTATTTCACCTACTTCTATCCAGGAAAAAACACCCATCCCCATCCATTTGTTGCATGGTAAATAGTGGATTTTGTGCATGTTTTGCATGACAAATTGGATGGGGATGGGTGTTTTTTCCTGGATAACTTCTTCCACACCTCCATCTTCCACGAAAACAAACATCCCCAACGAAAATAATCTTTCCCATGTTCTTATCGCAAGAAAAAAGTGTTACAGTTACACATTGTGTTGCAGGAGCCGCAAGACAAACAACCTTTGCCATGCAGGAAATGCTTGCGAGCTTCGTTTCCTACGTATTTTCCGTTATGATCTTTGCATTACTGCCTCTGCCAGTCAAAGGAAATTTGTGATGCAGAAACTCCAACAAATGTGTTGTGTAACTGTATTACTTTTTTCTGGTGATAGTTCTGTATCAGCAAAATTTGAAAAAGTACCAACTTCGCTTCCTCGGGTATTTTATCCTGTGCAAAAGTATCGTACTCGTATTCATTGCAATCATGCATTAAAAATCTTGTTCTTAAGGTGCATCAGCATGACAAATTTTATTTCTCATTCTGAGGAAATTTGTGATGCACTTATACGAGTGCGATACTTTTGCAATTTATATATTTCACTGTGTTGCTACTCTTCCTCGCGTTGTGGTGTTGGGGGAAGATGAAAAGCCGAAAATCATCCACTTCATCGGGATATGCAATTCAAAAGCATCGTACTAGTAGAAATTGCATTACAAATTCCCCCAGCATTACAATTCGAATTTGTAATGCTGATTTACCTTGAGAAAGAGACATAAACGCAATTACTACGAGTGCGATACTTTTGCACAGGATACGGGAACTACAAGCACGGGAGGCGGACGGCGCGGTCAGGGGATGATCAACCACGGTGGCGTGGGACAAGAACTCGTCTCGCGCGGGATGATAAACACCAGTGGTACAGCAAATGCTGGCCATCTTCTCGGCCTGCCCAACGTTGTAGCTACGAAGAAGAATCAAATATGGAACTTTTTTCTCTCCGTTCTCTTTGTCAGCTCGTCCTGGGGCTGTTTTGACACGCTGGTATAATTATTTTGGTAAAACTTGCGATACAAATAGAACCGTAGCCATTTTGGCTCAAGGATGCAACGCAGTGTTGGACTTTGAACACACCTGCCACACTGAGTGACCAAAGCTTCTACCTTCGAGAGGTCTCTAACACGTTCAAAAACTTCAATCTCTCAGCAGACAGGGCGAAAGCCTCTGGCTGCGTTGCATCCTGTGAAGATTCATCATTCCAGATTCAGTATAGTCATCATTCCACTCGTCACAGGCTCTATGTCTCCAGATCTCTAGTCATTCTGGGACCTACTTCCCACTCTGTATGCTTGCGATTTTATCAGGACCGGAGGTCCCTGATAAAGTTTTGATCAGGGTCGAAGGTCCCTGATAAAGTTTTGATCTAGGACCGGGATCCTTGATAAAGTCTTCATCTAGGATTTGGCTAGGATCTGGACCATTCTGAGATCGGCCAAATCGGTACCGTAGGAGCCTGCGTAGGGATTTTATCAGGGACGCGGGTCCCTGGTAAAGTTTTGAGCAGGGTCGCCGGGTCCAAGTAAAATCCTAACCAAGAGAGCCTGATCTACTCAGATTCTTCATCATTTGCATTTGGAGCGCAGGCATTTCGGGATCTCGTAGAAGCTTCAGTCTAGCGTGGAGGTAGGGTTTAGATCACATGACCAACGTCAGCCAATTTATTGCAGTTTAAAATGTACTACGCAAAGCATTTCAAAGACTTCTTGGGTCAAGGACGATAGAGATTAAGATTGTTCATCCCGCATCAGAATTATGTTTATAAAGAGATAGTACTCTGTGTCTGTATGAAAATCAATCCACAGGTCGCCATTCTTGCCGGTTGCGTAGAGGACCCGATGGCGACACTGCGCTGGTACCTCTTCGCGGCAGTTTTAGCGAGTGCGGGAATCTGTGTGCACCACAGCCGGCACCCAGACGTCATTTTCAACCGGATCGGGGCGCAGATCGAATACAGATGACGTGAAGAACAAGAAGATCAACATCAAGAGGAAATAAGATTAAGATACGAATCAACTTCTACAGGACGAACTCGTCAAGGAAGCTCCTTTACTTCTGGGCACATACACATCCATGATCAAAGAGCACGTCCTCGTTCTGCGTAGAAGTGCTGCCAGGTGGTGAAATAAATGGATCTTCTTCGACACGACAAGAAAGCGCATTTCAACAACAACATCCGAGATGATGTAGAAGTTCTCCACCAGTTTACGACTCGCACAACAACTTCCACACTCTCTACAACGAACTCAGGCGACTTGTTTAAACAGAGCATGAGAATAAACTAGTACAACTCTAAACTGCGGACGTTCATCTTCTCCAGCGCGATAGAGGTGCTTCTAGATGAGCGGCTTTTTACGCTTGGAGGTAATTATATGCGCAGACGAGCCGGTGGTCCCGAACAGTTGTTGTAGTAAGTACTACGACCCGTACCAGGAACCGCAGTGCGCGGTGCCGTCATCTTGGCTGCGGAGGTTTGTTCACCACTTCGTACTTAAAGTTTGTCGACGACGGTGCGGGAGCGTGATGAAAAGCAGTCGGAGAACAGTACATGAAGAAAACAGCTCCTGAAGATCATGACCGTCATCAACCCTAGCCCCTAAACTTCATCCTTCCCCGCACCGTGACCGAGATTCTCTCACCCGAAACCGGCAAAATGGAGTTATGGAAGTGTCAGAATCGAAATTCACAAAGTCGAAAGTTTTATGATGCATAAAATCGATACCAGTTTGAGCCTCAGTTTCCAAGTGGCGCATGACAAATCTCGGGGGCACCAAAATCCAGTCTGTCATGCTGTTTAGGCGAAGAAGACTGCTCCTGTCATGCTGCTCTGGCAGCGCATCGCGTTCCTCTAAACAGGCTCACAATCGGTCTCATTTGCCTGCTCCCCAACGCAGGCCTTGAGTCCCCTACATTTTATGCATCGCAAATTTTTCGACTTTGTCGATTTCGATCCTGACACATCCATAGGAGTGCGCGCATGCGTATCGGGCTTCCCGCGTTAAGATGTAGCAGTCTCCTGGCTTGAGAAAAACGTCCAGAAGTATGCTTCCAATTCGCCCCTGTTCTAACAGGTTTTGCTCCTCTCCAGGAAGCACTTTGCGGGTGTGCAGGAGCGGCGGTTCATTGTTCTCTTCACCAGTAGCAGCACGACTGTTGGAACAACTAGCATAATTTTCTTTTTCGTCGTACACGACAGTAGATTCAGCACTGGTACAACAACCGTCGCTGGTCGTACAAGAACTACTAATTCCCGATGCGACAGCACCGGCAGATTCCAGGCGTCGCGGAAGAATCTCGTGGAACCGTAGCACACTGCCATTTATATCAAATGCGAAAAAGTCTGGGCCTGGAAGTAGAGTGCATGTTTGTCATGCTTGTCTGGCGTGATTCTGAAATCTGTCATGCACGTTACCCGAGAGCCCCACTTTTCCGTCATGCAGAAACGCACGCAGTCTGTCATGCAGAGTAGGCAACACCTAAAATAAGCTCAGAAACTTGTCATGCTGAGCCAGCACTTGTGGCCTCCTCATCAATACGCCACCCAGCATCACAAGTTTCAAAACCCAGACATTTTTGCATTTGATAATTTACTTCGTCATCTAAAATGTTGAAGCCGACGACACAGTATGAGAGTCGCGCACGAGTCTATGCTGTGCAAAAGTATCGCATTCGTATAAATGCAAGTCTTGCATTACAAATTTTTTTCTTAAGGTAGATCCGCATGACAAATTTTATTTCTCATGCTGAGGAAATTTGTAATGCATTTATACGAGTACGATTCTTTTGCAGTTCATACGACTCCTGTCCCTACTTATTTGTGACGCAAAACACCAAATCATGCAACACTTACAGTTGCTTCATCTCGATCTCGGGCAGGTTAAATCTATTTGCATGACAAATTAT
>JACKZZ010003612.1_pt1 | contig 22108 bp, 18 predicted proteins | sample 8027871 | NCBI WGS metagenome assembly JACKZZ01 (sample SAMN15724774, study PRJNA655200) | protist metagenome | isolation source: fluorescence activated cell sorting (FACS) single amplified genomes of... | place: USA: West Boothbay Harbor, Gulf of Maine | collected 2000-07-19 | reverse complement strand
GTTCATTAAAAGCAACTTCATGTAGAGGATTGTCCTGTCTACCTTGATATAAAATCTGTAAATTATCACTATATGTGGTTTGTTTACGGCATTTCCTGACAAATTTTTTGTATCCTTCAATATTGAGCATCATGTTTTGTCTTCTAACATTCCTTGATGATTTCCGTGGCGCAAAAGTATCCTGCAGACGGGGTCCTGAGTTAAGTTCCGAGCAGCGGCTTGAGTTGTTTGAAGTTAGCCTGGGTCTGACATCGGAATAGGTCAGCGGGTCTGTATTTAAAGTTGTGGATATCATTGTACCCATTGTGTCATTGGTGTTAGGGTTAAGATTGGACGGATGTAAATCCACCATTCTTGGGGGATCAACGCATGCCAAATGTGAATAGTTCCAAGTGGGTTCTGTTTGATGTATTTCAGCAGTATGACCCATTGGTAGAGCTGTTGGTGCGTTAGCTTTGCATATTTTTATTCCTGACATAATCGACTTCGCCACACAGTTGAATACATTTTGTTGGCAAATTCGCATCCACCAGTCTGAAAAACCATTATGACGAGCAACTCGATAGCTGTATGTACCAGGAGGGTTGTCAGGAGTTGGTGGGTCCGGAAATTTTTCTTTCGCAAGGTGAGTGAGAATTTCCATGGCTCCTGTTGAAAAAGCTCCGCTGAGACACATCCCAAACGTAGATATCTTGGGGGCACCATCACTGTTAGCATTCGTGAATCGCAAGTCTCTCCTGGATTGTGCAGTGTCCTCATCATTACGTGCAATGAACGTTTCCCATGCGCCCTTATATTTCTTCTTTTTATTCGTTTCGTTTCTCATTAACTGGTTAAACGACCTTTGGCAAAAGTGGACATCCCAGAATTCTACTTTTAGCTCGTTGTCTCTACAGTATTTGGTAAACGTGTTAAATGCTCTTACTCGGTTTGGATAGCTGTTATCACTTGGTTGGTTGGGGTTTGGAGGCCGTGTACTCGTTACAAGCGGGAACATATCCGGCTCAAGGTGACCATTATAGATTGTTAAACCATCCGCTTGGTTGCCTTGTTTGAAAGTGTCAGTTGATATATTTAATTCGTTTGTTGCTAGTTTAAGATCAGCAAATGCACACCTACTTGATGAGCGATCATCAGAGGGTCAAGATTAACTTTATGTATGTGAAGAACGTTGTTTATCAGGGAGGGAATTGAGTTTTGGAGTGGGTGGACAGGGGGGGGTTACGAAATTTTTTTCGATCATACGTGCCCATACGTGCCCCAAACTTGAATAAATCTTGATTAATCTTGGATTTAATCTTGATTTAATCTTGATTAATTTATCGAAGCGGGTGGGTCATTTGTCCATCCATTTTGTATAAATTCCCACCTTGTTGTTTATATTAATTAAATAAGCCATTATACAAGTTTTTTTACTTATACCTCGCATGTCAGCGATTTTGACCTACTTTTCCCATATTTTCTATCATGCCGTTTTCTTCCTGTTCATGGCCCGAAATCTCCTCTCGGAGATAACTCGGTCTTTCTCTGCATTTTTTCTCACAATTGCTGACCTGTGATGTTGTAGTAGGTATATAAAAAGATGACTCCGAATAGAGCACAGAAGGATACACATGGAACGAGTAAAGCGCAGCATACTATTTCACTGCCACGTTGGAAACAAATTTAATTCTGCGTGCTCCTTCCTCGCTGTTAATCTTATTGAGACGATCGAACTCTTCTTTGTGGTGAAGGCATTCGCTGTAATCAGCTCTCAGTTGGAAACATTTTTTAGGACTTGCTGTTGTTGTCACGCAGTTGCTGAAGTCACGCCAAAAGAGATAGCACCGACCTGCACGACCTCTTACTCCGAAACCAGACGCCATTACGATATTAACAGAACGAACTTCTTGAGACTGTCTCCTCCTAGAATGCAATATTTGCTCAGCCTTCTCGAGCTACGAATCGTATGCGGGACGAGGATTACGAATGTCTTCAGCGTCGGATCTTGGGGGTGAAAACAACCCAGTCAATTTCACTCGCGCAAGCAGAAAGTAAAACATTCTGCATGGAGTGCAGATGTACAAAAGAAAGAACTAAGAATCGAACGAAGGTTTCCAATCTTTATGAGTACGGTACTGTACTCTGAACAGCATCAGAGTCCGTGTTATCGGTCACCCGGAGGAATACACTACTACAACATAGTGTACAGCCCTCGAGCCTCACTCAAATGTACTGCAGCGAAATATGGAACGGTACATCTAGAAGAAGAGATTCTATGGACAGAGATTAGTTGAACGCTCGGAGTAGTTATTTCCACTACACTGCGCGGAGAACGCTGTAGAGCACCATCGTACATATTTAACATGCTATTCCTATTCTCTGAAAATGCTCGTAGCTCGTATATAGCCCATCATTCTGACTTGCCTACGGTGCCGCTATTTTTTCTGTTGCATTCGAACTACTCAACTGTGTTTGATCTATTTTGTGCGAACTCGCAACTTTTTGGTGAAACTGCGATAATCAGTGGGCACAGTCACACAGAATCAGTGCACCATCACGCAACCAAACAGTCAGGTGAAGCAAACAATAATTTCAAATGTTTACAGTTGGTACTTACGAAGGACGTATCAGAAAAAGGAGAAGACTTCTTGTATCCCTCAGCTGTAAGTCTCAAGTATGCAACACTCTTCCTTGTGATCCAACGTTGCCCAAGTTTTCTATGGTGGAACAGAAAAACGATTCTTTCGTTAGACAAAGCGAGATTGAAGTTCATGAGAATTCGATGATTTGCCCTTTGCACATAGAACTTGACAATGTTTTGAAGGGAGCTTTTCATTTTGCCGATGGCAACGGCTCTTGCAAAGCGCTTCGCCAAGGCGATAGGAGCATACTTATATCTACGGATAGACCTGCGCGCAAACAGACGGCTCGCGACAGAATTTTGCACGATACTGCACTTCGTGGTCGGCGAGGCTCTGGCGCAAAAGTTGAGAAAACATGGATGTTCAAAACCCGATACGTGGGCAATGATCTGTACGGTCAAAATACCGTTGACCTATCGTTGGTTGACAGCCAAAAACGCTCCTCGACTCCCTTGCAAAATAGCTGCTCTTCAAATTCGAATTCAGCGGTCCATTATGACGTAATAAGACACGAATTTAAGGCGTGCAAAAGTTTGCAAAACCATCTGAAGCAGGTTGCCGCTGAAGTCTGTGGTGTAATTGAGTTTGTCCCATCTGTCCATACCTTTCCAGAAGGGCAAGCTTTACACCTTGTCCGATTTAACCAAACTGAGACGCGGAGCATGGAGGCGGAGCCTGTCCTGTTGAAAAGCGAGACGAGTAGCTGTAACAAGGCGAATGAAGATTTAGTTGCTGCTGTTCCACGGGATGGAACCTCTATCTTTTCTCCGTTCTGCCATTTTAACGTCTCAAATGTAGTCCGCCCGGACGAACAAATTGGTTTATTAACATATGGCAACGGGAAAAAAATAAAGTGTGCTCCCCTTCGAACTCTGTTGAAGTTGAGGAGGCAAAAGAATACTCTCAAAGGGAATGATGCGTTTAAAGTAAGTAGGACGACAGGCAGCACGGTTTAATTTTGAAACCAGCAGTTTTGCGGAGGTTAATTTGCATTCCCATGCTTGCTTTTCATGGGCCGTCTTCATCTAATTCCTTCTGATATGATGATGGCGAACATCTGGTGAACGTATCTATTATCGATGACGATTTGCACGCCTGACCTTCGCCGCGTGGAGAAGAACGGAGAATGGTTGCAAGTTGAGTAGACGCGTGATGTAATTTGTGGCAAGTTTATTTGAGTGCTTTAAATTGAGGTATACTGTATGATACAAGGTATAGCTTTTATTTTACTTAGTAAAAGATTAACTTTTAACTTAAAAATGATAACTTACAGAAACCTTTATTGTGTTGTTTTTCAAAAAACTAATAATGGCTGTATTTAATTAAAAAACAAAATATATACTAACTTAAGTAGTATGCTTTAAGACTCTCATTTTAAATCAAATACAATTTCAGTTCCAATCCTAAAAACTAAAGTGGTTTTTTAATTGGTAATCTGTACTCAACAAATCGATCCAACTCCCAGTCAAAATCTCTGTAAAATTCCTCCATCTTTAGAGACTCCTGTGAGTACACTTCTTCATCAACCTCATCAGATTCACTTAGAGGATCGATCTTCCCGTTAATTCCATATTAATTAATATAATAAACAATGTTCTTCACAGACATGAAGTTAATCATGACATCATGACCCTCTGATGATCGCGCATCAATCAGGTGTGTATTTGCTGATCGTAATCGAGCAACAAACGAATTAAATCAACAGGATATTGATTTATCGGTTGGTGTAATCTGTTCATACTTTCACGAAATGTATGTACTTTCCGGTATGACCGGATTTGAAAAGGTTGATTCCGAGTGTTTAAATTCCTAACCATGGTAGATGACGTAGCTGTATCAACATCCTCCAACTGAAATTCTGCGTTAGTTTCAAAACAGTGGCCTGAAGTTTTTGAAGGGAGCCTGGTGCTGTCATGAAAAGCAGTAGAAGAATTGGCAGTTGTGAGATTTGATATAACTGTAGTACTATCTGGTGAAACTAACTCATCGCCATCCAGATGAGGTCCCGTACGAGTTTCCAAACAGTGGCCTGAATTATTTGTGAGTGGCCGGGTTCTATCAAGGGAAACAGTAACAGGATTGACCATTACAGAGTGAGACATCGTATCCATCGTAGGAGTATGTAAAGACTCTCGTCTAGGTTTTTGTGAAGAACCGCTGGGTCCCGCTTCACCTGCCTCAAACGCATGGTCCGTCGGTAACTGTCTTGGAGCATTAGCCGAACATAGCAATCCCGGATTTAAGAGGTAACGCCACAGCATCAACAATGGTTTGCTGACTGTGAAGAATTTGTAATCCAACCCATTGAGCACGTGCAGGCAAGTAACTGAGGGTACCAGAAGGATTGCCTTCAGTGGGTGGAGTTGGGTATTTTATCGTCGCAAGTTTTTCAATGACTTTAATGGCCCCATCTGATAAAGCTCCACTGAGACACATTCCAAACGAAGATACCAGGGGGGCACCACGTCGGTTAGAATTCAAATACCTCATGTTCTCCCTAGCGGGAGCGAATTCCTCATCTTCTCTTTGAATAAATGTACTGAATGTATCAGAATATTTTTTTGATTCATTCTTTTCATTTGTCCGCAGTTGTTTAAACGAACCTTGACTAAAATGAACATCCCAAAACTCGACCTTGAGCTCAAATTCACGACAGTAGTCTAGAAAAGTGTGAAACACTTGCACCCGATTCGCAAAACTGTTCAAGTTTTGTCTAGGGTTTGTGACTCTTCCACGTGTGACAATAGGAAACATGCCACGGTCAACCCGACCTCCATAAACTGTGATGCCATCTGGTTGACAACCTTCACCTAGGCTTCGATTATCCACATTTAATTCAAACTCATTGATACCTCTACCCTCGTCTCTATCTTCCACTATATTGATAGTGGAAGGGATAGAAGTTAACAGGTTGTGTCGGGCATTTTTGCGTTTGTCGTCATCAATGACTACATCTGCGGCCCCCTGTGTAATTTGGGGTCTGAGAGCATCTCGAAAACACTGAAATAAAGCATCTTCAAGTTTACCGTGTAAGAAGAACCGGAAGCCATGCGATGGGCATTCAATCAGGTGCGTGTACCCATTTAGGTCCTGACCACAGAGTTCACCGTTCCTTTTGCGACATGGGCAAGTGGTTAAATTGCCCATAAGTGGACTTCCCTGGAAAAGAAGGGTAAGAGACCCAGTGATTCGGAATGTAGACGACCAGATAAGACCTTCATTTGACAAACCAGTGGATTGATTAGGGATAGGTGAATATCTGACAATTTGAGTGAGAATAGCACCTGCTGTGTTTTGGCCAAACTCCGATATTCATCGAGTTCTTTCGTTCCGTGTGTGAGGGAAACACCGTCCTTTGTTCGGATCAGGAACTGCGTCGTGATTTGGTCACTCCTGGCCTTCGCGCCCAAGTCGGCATGTAGCTGATTCTCGTTGATGCCTTTTCCTAGGGGGTTTCTGAATGGTACCTACATGAGTGAGGCTTTCCGAAGACCATATTTGTGCCTGGTATGTGATTTTCAGTGCGTCCAAACTCTTCAAGCACTTTGTTCCCGTATTAGGCAACGAAGTCGGGGATAGGATGCTAGTTCTTGCATGGCCTCCTGGAAGTCTGCTGTGAGTAGTTCATCAGTTCCGCCAGGAATTCTACCTTTTTGCGATGTATTCATGGAGAGGCGGATCGGGACGCTTAGGAGGTACGATGGACGATTCGCATCCACCAGTCCGCTCATCGCTGGCGTGCTGCCAGATAGCTGAAAGCTACCGTGAGTTATCGGGGTTGGGAACTTTATTTCTGCGAGGCGGTCAAAGACGTCTTGACCCCTCTAAGAAGGCTCCGCTGAGACACATCCCAAACAGAGCTCTTTTGGGGGCACCATTGCGGGTACGGTTCAGGTACTGTAAGTGAGTGGTTAAGGGCATCGACATTGCCATTTCTCAGCTCGAAAGCGTACCACGCATCCGCGTATTTTTGCCATTTGGTGCGGGCGTTGGTCTGTCTGTCTGTAGCTGGGGTACGATCCTTGGCAAAAGCGAACAATCCCAGTGCTCGGCTTTGAGGTCTCGGGCACGGCAATCAATATCTGAGAAAGGCGATGAACTTTCCTTTCGTCTCGCTAGACTGTTCAGGTTTTGGTTGGGATTGGGGCCCTCTCCTCTCTTATTGATTGGGAATTGGTCGCCATGGTAGATTGTGAGACCACCCGCTTGATTCCCTTCTTCGAATTTGTTGTGCTCGCAGGGGATGGGCGTAACGAGGTTCCCAACGGCCTTGGGGCGTTTGTCTTCACAGAGGCAGGTGAATGCTTGCCCTCTGGTGCGAAGTGCATCCTGGTAGCACGCAAACAGAGTGTCCTCCATACGGCTGTGGGGGTAGAAGTGCAAGCCATGTGGGGGGCGGCTGCATTACTGGTGGCTTGACTTGTGTCATTAGACAGGAGTTGTGTAGTTGCTCCAATTCTGTATAGGTTTAGTTGGACATAAATATTAGTAGTAGGAAAGAACAAACTTTGCGAATATAATATGTGTAAAATTACTACACGTGTAAAACCACATTTTACCCACTCATAATTAGTCACGACCTAGTACAGGTACTAGTAACCCATCGTGCAAATCCTACCACCAGAGAGTGTTACCACCTGAGACATATAGAATGACCCACCAGAAAGTGTTACGTGATCCCAGAATCCATCCTGTTACGCTAAATGTTTGTGTACTTTTATATGTACTTTCGAATCCGTACACAACAATACTATATATGAAACAAACAAACACTTTCACATCATTGCTTCCTGGAATTTTGACAGTTCTAAAACACAAAAAATCATGTCACGTGATATGTACTTATATTTTACGAAATATAGGAATATGGTCAATTTCCTATCAAGGCTTGATTTTAGGTCTGTAAAACAAAACAAAATCACCATATTTCCGAAATTCGTAAAAAAATATCACATAAACACATGAAAATTTAAAAAACAAGCAATTTTTTACGATCTAAATGTTAGCTTTTTATTGAAATAAAAATCAATATTAATACTTTTATCACAATTATGATATATAAATAAAAATATATACAATAAAAATACATTTTAAGTGATAAAAATAAATAAAATACGAAATAGATATTTAGACTTTATTAAGATTATTTTGAACTAATATTGATAAAATATTTAATATATATTTTAAAAATATTATTTTAATAATTTAATTATCCAAATAAAAACTGGACACAATTTAATTGTTTCGTCAGTCATTCATAATAATTGGCTGCGCGCGCGGCAAGCTACAATTCACTCTCTTTCAACAACCCGAAATAGTCATGTCTAATTCGTGTAATTAATCTGGGACATTCATAGATCCAGTTGCATTTTTGTCTTAGGACGTACCAAATCCTGTTTTTAAGAAATGACATCCCTAGTGAAATCTGAGGTAAAAGCTTCTGAATTGACCATTGCCACTCCTGTCGACACAATCTGCTCTGCCGATATTCTTGATGTCGCTTTCCACCCAACACAAAATGTTTTTGCAGTAGGTTTAATAACAGGCGCCGTTGAACTCTATCATTATATTCAAGGACAAATCAGTACGCGTGTCTTACACTTGTCCCATCATAGTGTGTCGTGCCGAACAATAAATTTTAGCCCAAGTGGCCAAACGCTGTATACAAGTTCGTTGGATAAATCTGTGTGTGTAGTAAATTCCTGTGGAAAAGTCACTTGGTCTGCGTGTGATGCACACGGTATACTGAACGTAAGCTCGATCGAGCCAATAGACGTGAATGTATTTGCAACTGGCGATGAAGGGGGACGTATAAAAATATGGGATGTACGGCAACGTGTCAGTATTGCAGAATTGAGTGCCCAAGAAGACTACGTTGCCGCAATGACTGTTGGTGATTCACAGTCTCTATTGTTTTCTGCTTCAGGTGATGGTACTCTTGCAACATATAATTTGAAGCAAAGAAAATTGTTTTGGAAAAGTGCTTGCATGGAAGATGAATTGTTGTCTGTTGAGGTCATGAAGAACGAAAGAAAGATTGTCACAGGCTCCCAGTCTGGAGTTATTAACATTTGGGACTGTGAAAAAAGTGATGACTGTCTGCCAGAAAGATTTGTTGGACACCCCGAAAGTATACAAAGCTTAGTGAAAGTCGACGAACATACTTTATTGACTGGCTCCAGTGATGGGCTTATCCGTATAATTAGTTTGCACCCCAATAAGCTTGTTGGTGTGATCGGCGAACACGAGGAGGGCTTTCCTGTTGAAAAAATTACGCGTTCGCATGATGACGCTTTACTGGCAAGCATTTCCCATGATTCAACAGTAAAATTTTGGGATCTGTCGTGTTTTATAGATGATTATGATGCCGACGTCAAATCAATAGGGGAAATGTCGGTGAACGGGGTTTCACTCGCTGACTTGAAGGATGGTGTGGTATCCACGAGTCTTTCTACTCCGAGCAACTCGACGGGTCCATCTGTTTCAGCAAGTACTGTTGTTGAGAAGAAAGATAGTACGTTGTGGACTCAAAATGCTCAGCAAGAATTCTTTGCAGATCTGTGAAATACCTACCGTCCCTACCTACCTTCATACTGTTGATGAATTTACCCTCCCATGGGAAAAATCCTTAAATTCAGCCATTATATTAGTTTTATACTACATATAGACATATCATTAGAAAAATGTCAACATGAGCCTTAGTTTACAAAATTCAATACACGCCCATATCTGTTCGCTTTTCCTCCGATAGCTTGCGGCTTGCGGCTCTGGACGCAGTTGGCTCTTTAGCGCCAAGGGTCGAGCCTCTGATATCGTCTCCCCTATTGCCCCAGATTTTCTACCGTCATCCGGGATTTAGAAATTGTATCCACCGAAGGCCACTGAATAAACCGATGGAATGCCTTTGTTCTTGGTCAATAAGTTATTTGATTGAGGAGCTTCTCTAACGAAACATAATCGCACGACTCATTCACCAGTGCTGTTGTTGAAAACAACGAAAATCCTATCTGCAGTATAAAGGGGCCTGAAATGTAAACAAAAAGGGTTGGCGCTGCTCAACAACCAATCCTCAACTTTTATAGCCGATATGAATCCATTTTTAATGTACCATTGCCAACTCAGATTTGCTTGAGCGCCCAGACAATCACTCCAGCAATAACTCCTTTTTTGCAGGCCAACTCAACACTTGATTCCGCTGGGGCAACACACTGACATGAAGCCAATGCAAGAAATGAAGTCGCCAAACACAGAGCTAGCTTTCTTCTCCTTCGCTTCCGTTTTCGGTTGACCCAAGCGTCATGCAAATCCTTGGTCGCGTCAATCTGGACTTGAATAGCTCGTTCCACTTCGGCGAGTTTTAATTCAAGACACATTCTTCGCATTGCCATGCCTTTCACCAAGGCTGTTGCCACTTGCGTGGAGAACTCTTCGTTTGTACACATTTTCGTAAGTTAGCTTGCTATGGTTTGACTCACTTAAGATTACTTTACTGGCAAACGCAGCTAGCATAATAACACTTCTGCATGCATGCGACCATTTTTTTGTTCATAATGGTTGCTTCGGTCGTGGCTTGAATCTAGTTTTTTGCTGTTTCATGTACGACCGGCTAATTTTGTCGCTGTTCCCCTATGAAAATGTAAACGCAATGCACCACCAAATGATGTTTCAGAGTGGTTTTTGATAGACCCTGCGAGTGGTTTTTGATAGACCCCAAGGCCTGGGATTTATTGGTCTTGTTAGTGTATTATTGTTTCATTATTATTGGACATTCTGTTGTTGTAACGTAACAGCGTAGATAGCTCGCTGTAATGAAGATGAACAAGAATCTTCTAATTAAGTTGTCGAACTTGAGTTTAAGGTATCTAAACTTCTCTCAATCTACTATTTCCGCGCGTACAATGAATGTCGATGTGAGTGAGCGACGACATACATCATCGACACACACAGAGGGTGCACAAGATAGACACACCATTAGCACATGCCACTTATACCATCAGAGTACTTACAATTTCTGTAATCTTTTCTGATAGATAATAATTGAGTACTGTACTGTGGATTTCCCAACGTCCGTGAAACCTTACATCCTTCTCCAGTCGTTCGAATCTATTCCGTTCCACAGAATCACAAATACATACCATTATTTACTGTTAAAATACATCGGGGATACGGGACTGCGTGCCTTAAGCAAAGCTTTAAATTTGTGGTGATTCTACTTTTCCTTAGGTGGTAATGTATGGCTGTTTTATGTAACGTGATAGGGGTACTAATGTTTTAGAATACATGCACTATTTTCCTATTACATTATTACATAATTACAGTATTACATTTTTACATTATTTAACCGTTCGAAGAAGTCCGGCCCCGTCTCTCCCTCCTTCCCCCACCGCGCCCCCGCCCGCGTCAAGTAGCAAAAATCCCAATGGTGCGATTCCTCTCGAATGGCAGCATGAACAAAAAAAAACACATCAATGGAGCGTTCTGTCCAGCCAGCACCTTTCAACGAGGAGCAGAACCCTGCCATTGGACTCCACGAAATGGTCGCAACGACACTGGGACGGACGCCTTGATCCCAAGTTAGGATTAGGGTAATCTCACCAATTGAATTTGAAAGACTTTCGTCGAAATGCCCCGGCCCATTCCCACATTCCAAACGTCTACATCAGTTCTAAAATTTTACAACAGCTATATGCACCTCCACCAGATCAGAGACGTGAATATAATCGCGAATATACGGCCTGCAATTTCAAATGACATCGCAAAAGTTGTACGCTTGAACGGTATAAAACTTGAACAGAGGCTGGAATTCGTGCGTTCTGACTTATCTGGGTCGCTAATTCTGCTCGTCTAAGACTGTTCCTTGGCACGACCAATACTTGTAAAAACGAGTGTTCTTCTTCGTCGAGCGGAATGACATTTTTGACCTTCTTGAAGGATTTATCGTATGACGAATTAGTAGTCTAGACTACGTTTTGTCATCATTCATGTGGAGAGCAATATGCGATTATAAAACGTGACACTATCAACTCTTTCATACATCAACACAACTCGCTTTTCATTCTACGCACATATTTGTCATGAAAAGCCAATGGAAGTACGTCAATCATTACAAAGCCTCCTAGTTCCTAGTGTAGAATATCGAAAACTATTGTATTCCGTAGTCATAGAATATGCCATCGTATTCGAACGTTCCTCACACCACAAAACGGCCTCATCCTGAAATAAGGTACCGCCAGAAGCGGCAGAGCCAACTCGGCCTTTTACGTAAGAAAACAGCGTAGAGTCGAGAAACAAATCCACTGGAGTTTTAGAGCCATCACCCATGCGCCCAAGCGACGAACAGGTTGCTAATTAATAACCGAAAGAATCGGTACGGAAACCGCAAAAGATTGACGGGAAAACAATACTGTTGTACGGCCGGACGGCCGCACCAAGATTCCAGCCGTCCGTCGCAGCGCGTACGCCAAGTTCCTGCAAGGCGACCACAAAGAAGACACCATCAACTCGTTGGAAACGGTGTTGGCGTCCCTGGAAAACATGATCAAAGTAGCCACGGGCTCGGTCGAGGACAAGTCTCGCCGCATGAAAGCCTGGATGGAGCGCAACCCCGCTCAAGCCACAGCGTTGACCCCATATTATTCACCCCACTATACCTTGACCTCCGCCAGTTCGAAAGCCAGGCGTTCCCACCTCCCCTCACGCGGCTTGTCTGACGCTCCGCGCCAGACCAGGAGAGCAGTGCACTCTCACTACCACCTCTCCATAGTACGGGGGACACCCCCCGTAACCCCCCATGATTTTCCGAACTCAAGCAGAAATTAAACCATGATCGTTCGTGCATTCATGTGGGGGGGAAATCCGGTACTGGCAAGACTCGGTTTATTCTTGAAGTCCTTTGCAAAGATGCAATTGAAGAGATCTCTTGGACGTGAACCAACGGACCATTTCCCGGCGGCGCAGTCGTTGCAAGATCGTGGCTTACCATTTCCCGCTTTCCATTTCGTAACGACGGAGACGGGAATGGCGCCCGTCACCGGCCAAGACGACCACTTTCAGCGCCGGTCACTGGCCCAACCAGTCCTCGATGGCTTCTCGCTCGTAAGTCTGCCCAAGGATGGTCTGGACCGGGTCTCGCATCAGCTCGAGCTGATGGGTGCACGACCCGTCACATGGTCGTGGGGCTTTTCAAATTTTTGCAATCAAATTACTCTTTCTAAAGGCGGCAAACGACGACACACGCTACATCGCTACCCCGCGACCGAAGACGACACATGCGAAAGAGGTGGCACTTCTCCTAGACCTTGGCGTTTGAACAGACAATCGAGGCGGGCAGCTTCTCGCCCGTCACAGGATCCGTCTTGTGTGTCTTGAGCCATTCCTCGATGGCCTATCGCTCGTAAGTCTGCCCAAGGATGGTCTGGACCGAGTCTCGCATCAGCTCGAGCGTGATGGGACAGCAGAGCTCGTCGGGCGCATCATTCACGCACGACGACGGCGCCTCGGTCCACGGCATGCGCGGCGTCGCCACGGTCGTGCTCTTGAGCACCGGCGAAGGCGGGACGGCCTCCACGCTCTGGCGGAGCGCTGGGCTGGCGGGGAGAGCCATTATTAGTATACTGAGTAGATAGGATTATATTCCTCTGTTTTAAGGAAACTTATACAACATTCAATTTTATTAAAAAGAAAAAATTGTTCACGGAAAAGTGGAGCATATGTAAATAATAAAATATATACTATTAGTAAATAGCTCAAGATTTCATAACCTGGGTTCTCGAGGGAGTTTCTTCCCTCTGTGAAGCATATATTCTGCTGATTTGGATATACTTGAAGACGATCTAATAAGTGTCGCGTATCTGTTTCGACTCCTCTAACATTTCGATCGTGATATGAATATTTGTGCGTCTTATTACCTCTGCATATGGCATGTGTACCAGGCTCAAATATTTGAACACAATGGTATGTCTATAGTAAAGATTAAGGACAAATTTCGATTTTGTCACGAATAAATTCAGCCAAAAGTGATGCATTTGCAAATAGCTTTCGGCGAATATTTGAGGGTTGTTTCGTTTTGTTTGTGACATATTGAAATTCGTAACCACATTCCCCGTACAAAATCTAACTTTTATTCTTTGATTGAGTAAAGCTGGACCTGTCCCGGCATTATGCCTATTTTGGTCATCAACGAATCGTTTAACTTGGACAGTGTTTTTCTTGCCAACGTTAAATGTACTTGCACGGTACGGTTAGTTTTGTAACAATTAGCACTCTCCAACTACTCAGCTTGTACTTTATATACCACGACGTTGTCCGGGGTGAATTACCGTGGTCAAATGGTCGATTTGTGTCATTCATGCAGTCTGTCGAATCAGTCTATAAGTATAAACTCAATCGCTTGAATTTATCTTCTCCAGAGTCTTGGTGTGGGAGAGTTTTCTCCGAGGTTTATGTGTGCATACTGTGTTTCCTTCTAAAGTTCGCGCCTGGTACGGTGACATCGTGGTGCTTAGGGTTACACCCAACCTGGATGAAAGGCGAGAGGCACTTGTTATCATTCTTGGTAGCATTTTGCTGGATTCATTTTTTTACGGAGAACGTTGGTTTTTCTTTGTTTTACAAGAATGTTACTTGCCGCCTTATTTTGAATACTACTGCTGCACTTTACAAAGTTCGAAAAATTTGCTTTATTCTATTGGCACCCCAAACAGTATTACCTCGAGCAACTTTTAGAGTTCTTTGCCTCGCAATATGGGAATGCGAAGGCACATCTATTGCTCGTGCTTTAGAGCAATATTTCTGTTCCACCGCATATCACAGAAAAGCTTACGGAGCAAATGCTAGCCATTTTCTAGTAGGGGCTGCCAGAGCGATTTTGAATAGGCCGCGGTCGTTTCTATGTTCATTTGTAGCAGTATTTATTTTATATTCTGGAAGATTTCCGTCCCCAGTTTGTTCGCAGTTTGCTTCATTTGCTGTTATTTGGTATCGTTACAACTATAAAGATCGACGGGAATTAATAAGCTCTATTTTATCTTACTGGACATGGGGGTGGCAATATTTAGCCGGTTCCCAGTTCTTTTAAAAGTTAAACGTTTTGCGCAGCGCTATTCTCTGTATGTTTTTATGCTTGACTTACTATTCGCGCTTGGATTTGTCTGCATGGCAATCTTCTGCAAAAGGGTCCCAGAGGAAAAGATTCGTGCTTCAACGCATGATCTGTGTCGCATTGTTTGGCGACATTCTGTCGAGACAATCCGCATCAAGTGCGAGTTCCTCGTATGATCAGGCGCAGCGGGACCTGCATAGTGATCCTGTTTAGCGATCGACCGAAGAAATAACGACTATATCGGCGAAACGTGGCCTTGCTACAAGGTAACCACCCTTGATTTATCCATGTCTATGCGAGCGGATATCGTATTTTGCTGTTCGTAGGGCTTTGCTCACAAGCTAAAGAGGCAACTATATTCGACGAAAATCTACTTTTTATAGAAAAAAAGTTCGTGTAGTAAGATATCTGAGGTGTCTTTCTACTCAGACTCGGGATGGACACCTTCGAGCCGAATCTACGGCTGGAGGAGTCTAAATACACTGGGGGACAATCAAATCATGTCCCTCTTGACGTCCATGCATCAGTAGTTAACACCGGTGTTCAAGTCAGAAATATCAAGTCAGAAATACTCATTCTGATACGAAAGCAATCAACGTGGAGTACCTACTGGAGGACAATCAAAGGTTAATGGACTTCCTGGAGGCAAGGACACATGAGGACACACAAAGGTTCATTGGCTTGCGTGAGGCAAAGATAGACCAGGAATGGGAGGCATGGAAGCCATTGCAGAAGTTCGCTGGATACCTCGCAGACCGGATATATATACCTATGTTGGGCGTCTAGGGATAGACTCTTCCATCATACGCCAACATTATGAACTCTTAATCGCAACTGGCACTTCCTCCACAAAAAAAATCACGCCATGGTCTGACAATTCTTAAGAACAAACAGTCCGCTAGCACTGTTGGAAGTTCAAGCTCTCACTTACAGAGAGTTCTCTGTCAAACAACGTAGGGACAACATCTAATATGATACCTTGCTTTCCCACCAGCAGCGATACTGATGCGCATCACCTTGATACTGCATCTAATCTTTCTTCGCCATCCCACTTCTACAAAGGGTATTATTTCCAATATTTCCCAAGTCAGAACCCGGTCAACTACAAAAAATACGCCACATCTTGGAAAATCACAAGGGATATCATTTGAGAAATGTTGATGATCTCATTTCTCAGACAATCTAGGAATGATTGATAAGTTTCAGGAACATGTTTAAATTACGTAAATAACAGCCAATATTTAGTTATCTGATATGATAGTGCGGATAGTGAAATTACAGGTAACTTACCAGGTGAATAATAGTGCCTGTAATGTTCCGACGGTTAATATACGAAATAATATATACGTAAATAACAGCCAATATACTATTAATATTAGTATATTGTATTGGCGTAAATAAACAAGTTTCAGAAACTGATTAATCGTCCTGAGATGATTTACAGCATGAGCATTCCTCTTATTAATGTTTCTCAAATAATATCCTTGTTGATTTTCCAAGCAGTGGCATAATTGTTTGTAGTTGGCCGTGCTAGTGATGATGACATAACTGCATGTTTGCCCGCTTCCATAATCTCTATCAGTTTTCTTGCACCAGGCTTCTCTGGGGTATTTGGAGTGAAGGATATAACGGTTTTGATTACTTTGCTCCATTTTGATTTACGGCTATGGTTATTGCGTTCTAAATCATGGCATGTCACCTCTCGAAGGGGGGCCATCCCATGGTTTAACTGGTTTAACTGCAGCTGTTTCAAATACTTCAATGTCAGCATCTACACTCAAGGCATTATCACTAGAAATCATCCGCGTTTCTAATTCAGATGAGGGTTGATTTCTTAATTCAATAAATTCTGCTTGTACTGATTTAAATGCTGAGGTGATTGTATCAGTGAAAGATTCAAACTGAGCATGCGTCACTGTACCATTTCTAACGGCATTGCTTTCAACAAAATCTTCTAAACCCTTTTGACTTTTTTCTGGCAATTGCTGTACCGATTTGTGGATGTTTTCAAATTGCTCATATTGTGTATTCATCCTTGTATTTAATGCTTCAAACTGGCACTGTATCTCTTTGTGCATTTCTGCCAGTTCCTTAATTGCATGATGTTCTGGGGCACTTTGCATTCAAGCGATCAAATTCTTCATCTTCCCATTCATAGCAACAGCACGCAATTTTCTTGAGATTTGCTAGAAAATGAGGTTTTAAAAATGGAATGGTTGGCTGAACCCCGGAGTTTTCAGGGAGGTTTTCTTCCAAAAAGGAATAATGATATGCCAGGGATGCTAGTAACAGAGAAAGAAGACCTGTAATCGTTGAGTTTACAGCTAAGTTAGGAAATGCCACCACAATAGCTTCGGCAACAACTTTATCGTTTTCTTCATTACTGTACGTATAACGCTTGGGGGAAGTTTTGCGATATATAGGCTGTTGATAATATTTTAGAATACAAAAGGCTTACTAAAATCGTGAAACAGATTGTTTGTTGCATTCTTTTGAGTAAGACTTGTGTTTTGGCAATTAATATAATCACAGCATTAAATTAGGATGTCTTGTTCCTTAAGAATCGTGCAACAATAAAAATTGTTGCACGATTTCGAGATACCGAGGCAAAAACAATTTTAATTGTTTCACGATTCTAGCAAGACTAGCAAAGGTGAATTCGAATTAGATCCGGATCTGATCTAATAACTTACACCGCTGTAGACAATGTGTACGCGAGTATGAGACGACAAATTGTAGATGATTCAGAACGACGACCATCATTCGCAAAATATGCTTGAGAATGCCTATCGTCACCGCTGAAATTTTAGCAGCCTCTGTTTTAGAAAAAGAGCCGTCTGTGGTTCTCACGGTAGACGATCGTCGGTATTTGTTCAATGCTGGCGAAGGGACCCAACGCTTTTGTATGGAACATCATGTTCGCCTAGGTAAAATCAAGAGTGTGTTTTTATCTGGCTTGTCATCTTCCAATACCGGGGGGTTGCCAGGTATACTAATGAGTGTAAGTGATATGGGAACGTCTGATATTGAAATTTGCGGTCCCCCTGGCACTGGAGCTTTCATTCACGCGACTAGGTACTTTTTGCGACGAAAAAGCCTTGGAATTCAAGTTTTTGAATTTTGTCCCGAGAACAACCAGCCTTACGATGATGGTGTTATCAAAATCTACGGGGTCGTAATTTCTGCGCAGATGAATGTACGCGCCAAACAGGATACCATAGGTTTGTCGGGGCCATCTTCAACAAGGCTCTGCCAAAGAGAAACTCACGCACGTCATAAGCGTCGTCGCTTGAATGAAAAGACTTCTTTGCAGGTTCCTGTATTTCCTAATAAAAATGAAATTGGATGCGCTGGTAGATTAAAGTCGTTTAGTTTATCATCATTTGGGAATTCAAAAGAAGGGAGTGTTGGTACGGGAGAAGTCGTTTGCTACATTTGTGAATCAAGGAATACACGAGGTCGCTTTTTGCCTGAAAAAGCCAGTCAATTAGGTGTTCCAAAGGGTCCATTGTTTGGGCGATTAAGTAGAGGAGAAAATATCCAATTGGATGATGGTACCGTTGTTTATTCAGAAGTATGTAAACTTCCTGATTCTCCTGGCGTTTCTTTCGCAGTAATTTCATGCCCTTCGTTGCTCTATTTGACCCAATTGATAACGAACCCACATTTTATGTCTTATCAGCGCCCACAAGGCACCCTCGGCCGCCAGAAAAACAAGAAACTAACATGCTTATTTCACTTGACGCGCCGTAATGTATTCGAGTTGAAAGAATATAAACTTTGGATGGCATCGTTCGGTGAGGATGTGAAGCACGTAGTCGTCAATAGTTCTGTTTTTTCCGGAAACGAAATACCACTGATGGCTACTTTCCGACAAAACCGAATTTTGCATGAAATACACCCACGCATATTCCCATTAATTTCGCCGAACGAATCAACAGAATTAAAATTGCCTTCGCGACCGGAAGCTTGCGAAAATTTGTGTGAATCGATTATCCCTGCCAGAAGCTTGCTAAAAATCAAGCTGGCACCCGTCCTAAATGTTGACGAAGGCCAACCTTGCTACCTTGATGCAACTAGTGATCCCGTTAAATCACGCGATGAATTACTCGAACATGAAAATTTTAAATTGGCTTTACATGCGCTACGTGGAGCAGAAAAAGATTCGCTGAAACGTGTACTTAGAAATGAAGCGTGTATTACCTTTTCGCCGTCTCCGACAATAACATTTCTGGGCACAGGATGTTCTCAACCATCGAAGTATCGGAATGTTTCCTCTATCCATATCTCCTGTCGATCAGGCGATATTTTGTTAGACGCTGGCGAAGGGACCCACGCGCAAATGGCGAGGGTATTCGGTTCAAAGCGCTTGCCGAACTTATTGAATTCATTGAAAGTCGTATGGATTTCCCATATGCATGCTGATCACCATTTGGGTTTACGTCATATTTTATCCGTACGAGAGTCACCTTTGTTAGTTATCGGCCCATTTTCGTTGAAACTATGGTTAGACGAGTGTTGTGCATTTGATGAAGATATTCGCGGAAAATTTAAATTTTTTGATGCGGAAGACTCTGTGTTTTCCTATGGTTGGACTTCAAGCACCCACAATGTGGGCAGTAATAGTAAGAGTGAAATTCGCCCTGGAGCAAAATCCACTGTATTAATGAATGTTTTAAAACGTCTCGTGGGTCTTGAAAAACTGGAAAGTGTCCGCGTAAACCATTGTCACCGCTCTTACGCTGTTATTCTTGATCATGTAGATGGATGGAGGCTTGCGTATTCAGGCGATGCACGACCAAGCAAGCACTTTATAGCGAGTGGACACGGGGCGAGTTTGTTGATTCATGAAGCTACGTTTGATGATGATTTGCGAGCTGAAGCAGTCGCTCGGTGCCATAGCACAGTCAGCGAAGCACTAGAGGTTGCCATTGCAATGAAAGCGAAACACACGATTCTAACGCATTTTAGTCAACGTTATCCTAAACTGCCAATAATACAACGACCAGTCGTCGCTGACGACTTTTCAAAAAACTCAGCCATCCAGGTTCCGCATCCTAATTTTATGGTGGCGTTTGATTTTATGACCGTTAAACTAGATGAGATGGAATGGGCTCCAGCGGTATTTCCTGTTTTACAGACTCTGTTCGATGTGCAGTAATCTATCAGAAATATAGGCACAAGACTTTATCTGTTTCATTTTTAATACATCAATTGGACTCAAAAGCATTTGACGCGGACATTGTAAATATATTTTTGCCCACTAATGATACGGACTGTTACTTCTTGTTCACCCCGCGATTAAATTCTTGCATGACGAAAAGCGATCATGTATTGTGGGATTTTCTCTAATCTCGCTCGGACTGCAACGTTACCTGTAGCACTGCAGAATCCGTCAAAACATCATACGCAAAACCCGAACCTGCGAGGTCAGGAATGTGTATGTGCGTGTGTGAAGAAATCAATGAGCGGTTGTGTGGAGGTGTGTTGATACACTAGGGAGTGTAGGTGGGTGAATCTTGGAAGCGGCCAACCAGTTGTGTACTGAGCGCGTAAATGACAAAGACTGCTGCTCGAGCCTTGGAATCGAAGGAATGCACCGACGGGTGGTGGGGCAAGGAAGACGTGGGGTGATCGAACGGCGATGAATTCGAAGCGGGACTCGCTGCAGAAGTCTCCCGGGCTTATTCTGCTGTCAAATTGATTCGAAATGTTGTGTTCCGTAGTGAGTCAAATTCTGAACCCGTGGAAAAGGCACACACTATACTTTATAATCAACACCCAAGAATGTCGTCGGCGCAACGAGAATAAAAATCATGACTTTTTAGTCCAAAACTGAAAGTCATGACTATGACTGTCTGTAGTCATGACTAATAATTATGAAAAAATATGTAACAGGCAGTGTTACCCGTGATGGTTTATTCTAAATGGTTCAAATATTAGGATTCTGATAACGAGAAATTCGGAAGGCCTTCGTTCGGTAAGGCTGGAATTCTGCTGGAAAATTCGAGGAGCTGGAATGAACTGCACTTACGGGAAAAGTTGCCAATTTTCGCGGTAAAAGTTGTTATTGTCGATGGTGTGTGCCCTCAAGGTACCTCATTCTGGCTATGAGTTTGTGGGAAAATGGAGATGTTAACAATGGTGTGTCTTATTAGTATGAGCCTGTATCCGGGACAGAACAGAGATACCCGACTCTGTGATCGATGCAATCGGTCCTAATTGTGGGGAGCCGACTCGCCGTGGGCGAGGAGTGCTGCTCCACGAGACAAGTCTTCGATACCTTATAAGTCAAGTTTTACATCTTACGCAAGTTATACGTTTTCATCAACATTCATCTACCAGTTTACAACACTCCTATAAATAGTGTGTATATTTTTTTTATACACACTATTTAATGAATGATATTATTACTATTACCCGTCGACCGCTTCCGATGTCAGATCCTGGCCAATTTCAAACAACTCAGGCCGCTGCTCGGAACGCCACACAGGATCTCATTCGAAGAACCGGGATAAATTCACACCATGGAAACCAACCAGGAATTCAAAAAGACGGAACATGATGATCAATATAAGTGGTTATAGAATTAAATAAGATAGTAAGGCTGAGCCAAAATAAGATCAGCCGTACCAAGCGGTGAATAGCATGGATACAGCATTAATGCTCCTATATGATATAAGGACAGTATTGATTATTTTAGCGTAATTTTGTATACTATTTAGTATAAATATTTCTAAGAGGAACCTTCTTATCGCCATCCCTACATTATTTTTGCGCATCGCATTGTTACGTGGTGTTCATCGACGGCGTGCAGAAGACTCGCGAAGCGCACCGACGCCATCACCAAAAAGGACTTTCCCCAACTCTCCCCCACATTCTTGGGTGCCAAGGTAGTCGATACCAACCTTGTCCCAAGGTATTTGACTGTCGCTGCGCGTGTGCATAGTTGTGCAAGAAGTTATAGCTACTTTCCTAGCGGGTCTAATTCGAATCGAATCGGTGTATTTGGCGTAACTAGCACACAGCTGATCTTAGTCCACTCCAAGCGGTATTTTGTGAAAGCGATCATATTTCAAAGCTACATACTTTCGCAACACACTTTCATACATACACTCTTGTAAGAAAGGAAGAATTGATACCTTCCCTGTACAGCCAAAGGCAGACGTTTGCTAAGCGTGCGGGGTGAGTAAATGGACGGGGGGCGTGTACGAAAAAACGTTTCGCACTGTCCCGATTCGTCTGTGTCCGAACTGTTAAATCTTACTTATATACGCTATATGTCTTACTTCAATATACCTATGTAAATCAACGACTTTTTTATTTCGGCTGCTGTGTTGGACGGCTGATCTTATTTTGGCTCGGCTGTATTTAACTATTTATT
>JACKZZ010009535.1_pt1 | contig 22148 bp, 24 predicted proteins | sample 8027871 | NCBI WGS metagenome assembly JACKZZ01 (sample SAMN15724774, study PRJNA655200) | protist metagenome | isolation source: fluorescence activated cell sorting (FACS) single amplified genomes of... | place: USA: West Boothbay Harbor, Gulf of Maine | collected 2000-07-19 | reverse complement strand
ATTTATTTAATTTTAGGTAACTCTTCAAAAGTGTGAAATGGTGGTGGCGATGAAATAGTCCACTCTAATGTAGTAGCTCCTTCTCCCCAATGATTTTGTTTTGCTTCTTTTTTTTTAATAAAGGCATAAAGTAAATTTATCAGAAATACTGCTAAACCGATTATCGAAATATAAGAACCAATTGAAGATATATAATTCCAGCCTGCAAATGCGTCAGGGTAGTCTGCGTACCTTCTTGGCATTCCTGCTAGTCCTAGAAAATGTTGAGGAAAGAAAATTAAATTTACTCCAATAAACGTAAGCCAAAAATGCAGTTTACCTAAAAACTCTGAATACTCATAACCTGTCATTTTGCTAAACCAATAATAAAATCCTGCAAAAATTGCAAAAACTGCTCCTAGTGAAAGCACATAATGAAAATGAGCAACTACATAATATGTGTCGTGTAGCGCTGTATCTACGCCGGCGTTAGCCAAAACAACTCCTGTAACTCCTCCTAGTGTAAATAAAAAAATGAAACCTATAGCCCAAAGCATTGGGGTTTTAAAGCTTATGGATCCACCCCACATTGTAGCTATCCAAGAAAAAATTTTAATACCAGTTGGCACTGCAATTATCATAGTAGCAGCCAAAAAGTATGCTTTGGTATCAGTATCAAGTCCAACGGTGTACATGTGATGAGCCCAAACAACAAAACCAACTACACCAATTGCTACCATGGCATATGCCATTCCTAAATAACCAAATACTGGTTTTTTTGAAAAAGTTGAAACTATATGACTTATCATTCCGAATCCTGGAAGAATTAAAATATAAACTTCAGGATGGCCAAAAAACCAAAATAAGTGTTGGAAAAGAACTGGGTCTCCCCCCGTTTGTGCTTCAAAAAAAGCGGTTCCAAAATTTCTATCCGTAAGTAACATTGTAATAGCACCAGCTAAAACCGGTAAAGATAATAAAAGAAGGAATGCTGTAACTAAAATAGACCAAGAAAATAATGGCATTTTATGTAGTGTCATGCCAGGCGTTCTCATATTTAATATTGTAGTTATAAAGTTTATTGCACCTAATATTGAAGAGGCTCCTGCAATGTGTAAACTTAAAATCGCTAAGTCCATTGCTGGTCCTGGTTGACCAGTTTTAGATGACAACGGAGGATAAATGGTCCATCCACCACCAACTCCTGTTTGACCAGGAGGGCCATCTACAAAAATTGAAGAAAGTAGAAGGATAAAAGCAACAGGCAGTAACCAAAAAGATATGTTATTCATTCTTGGAAAAGCCATATCAGGAGCTCCAATCATTATTGGTACGAACCAATTACCAAATCCACCAATCATTGCTGGCATGACCATAAAAAAAATCATAATAAGTCCGTGTCCAGTAACTAGAACATTATAAAGATGGTAATTACCTTGAAGTATCCCATCTCCAGGATGCATCAGCTCCATTCTCATTATTACGGAAAATACTGAACCTATTATCCCGGCAACTATCGCAAAAATTAAATACATAGTCCCAATGTCTTTGTGATTGGTTGAGTAAGCCCATCTCTTCCAACCAGTTGGATTGTGACTATGATCTCCTGATGAAGCTTGTGCGTACATTATTTTAATCCTTCAAATTTTTTTGCTATTTTATAATTTCTATTTAAATCTTCTTTTGCAAATTTTAATTTTGCATCTTCTAACCATAAATTATATTCCTCTTGTGTTACAACATTAACTGTGATGGGCATAAATGCGTGTTTTATACCACAAAGTTCCGAACATTGACCGTAGTATGTTCCAACTCTATCTGCCTTAAACCACGTTTCATTAATTCTTCCAGGCACTGCATCTCTTTTTACGCCAAAAGATGGTAGGGCCCAAGCATGTAGGACGTCGTTCGCTGTTATCATAACTTTTATAACTTTATTAACGGGGACATAAATTTCATTATCGACTGTGAGCAACCTAGGTTGATTTTCTTTTAAGTCTTTTTCATCAACCATGTATGAGTCAAAAATAATATTTTCATCTGGATATTCGTATCCCCAATACCATTGATAGCCTACTGCTTTGATCGTTACATCTGCTTTTGGAATAGTATCTTGAGAATACAGCACTTTAAAAGATGGTACGGCCATAACAATTAATATGAAGCACGGTATCAGAGTCCAAAGAATTTCAATTGTAGTATTATGACTAGTTGTAGAGGCCACTTTATTTTTTGAAGCTCTAAATCTAATACATGTGTAAAGAAGTAAAAATAATACAAATACAGTTATAGCTGTGATGATTGGCAATAACATGTAATCGTGGAACCATACGATGTCTTGCATGCCTTTTGATGCGGCTTTTTGAAATCCCAACTGCCAATCCTTTGGTTCAGATGCAAGTGTGGAGAGCGGTGTAAGCATTAAAAACATATAAGTAATTTTTTTAATCATTGTTTTTTATACAGTTTTTTAATGATTTCACAATTTCAATTAATGCGACAATTAATGATCGTTATGAATGAAATTAACTAAGGAAATCGCGCTTATTACAGCTGTGTCTGTTCTTAAAATATTTTTAGACAAAGAAAAAGAAGTTAAGTTAGACAAAGTTAAGATTAACTCTCGTTCATTAGGAGAAAAGTCTCCTTCAGGACCAATTAATATGGTTTTTAAAGTATCTCCTTCTACATCTTTTTTTTGAAGATTATTTTGAGAATTAACATCTGCAAATAAAAATCTAGAACCATTATCCAATTTTTCTAAAAAATCTTTGAGCTTAATAACTTGAGAAAGTTCAGGAGGATTTAATTGATTAGACTGTTCGGTAGCCTCTATCACAATCTTTTGTGCTCTTTCATAATTTAATTCTTTTACTTCTGTTCGTTCAGAAATTATTGGTGTTATTCTACTCACTCCAAGCTCGGTAGCTTTTTGTAAAATTATTTCCATTGGATTTTTTTTTACTAAACAAATCGCTAGCTCAATATTTGATGATTTTAAAGACTCTTTTATCTTATTTAAAAATTTTACTTCAACTCTATCTCTATCTAAAAATATTATCTCACTGAGCCATTCACCTTCTTTATTGAAAAAATTTATATTAGAACCTCTTTTCATTCTCATTACATTTGCAACATAGTGAGCATGTTCTTTTGAGAGTAAACTTGTAGTATTTTTCACTATGTTGTCTGTAAAATATAATCTAATATTGCTCATAAATATTTATACATTAATAAATAAGTGATATTAATCAATAAAAAGGAAATTTTATGAAAAAAGGAATATGGGCGGGAGATGCTCCGATCGGAGTAGATGTTTTAGAGGGTAAATCTTATTATTGGTGTTCATGTGGAAAAAGCGCTAAGCAACCTTTTTGTGATGGTTCACACGATGGTTCTGAATTCGGACCTTTAACTTATAAAGCAGAGCAGTCAAAAAAAGTATTTTTTTGTACTTGCAAACAAACTAATGATCAACCATTGTGTGATGGATCACACAACTCTAAATAAAGGAAATAATATGAAACAGTTAGATAATAAAATTAATAAAATTTTTTCAAAAATAGAATTTTTAGCACCGTGGTTAATTAGATTAGGATTGGGTATTGCCTTCTCTTTACACGGGTTTAGTAAATTTCCTTTACCTCCAGAAGGTTTATCCAATTTTCTAGGGTCTTCTCTAGCTTCATTGGTCGCTATCTCTGAATTAGGAGCAGGACTTATTTTAATTGCTGGAGGTTTTTTAAAAGGATCAGTTGGTAATTTAGCTACAAGATTTGCAGGCGCTACAATAGTAATAATAATGATTAATGCTTTTGCTTTAGCACATAGGGATTGGTTTATTACAGTCAAACTATTTACTAGTGAGCAGATATTTCTTTTTTTAATTGGTCTTTATTTTTTATTAAAAGGAAATCGTTAATAATATATATTCATTCAAGTGAAAAATATTAAAGCAATAGTTTTTGATGCTTACGGCACATTATTTGATGTCAATTCAGCTGCGGAAAAATGCAAAAATAAAATTGGAGATAAATGGGAAGGATTTGCTAATTACTGGAGGACTACACAATTAGAATACACTTGGCTTAGAAGTTTAATGAAAAGACATAAAGATTTCTGGCAGGTTACAGAGGAAAGCTTGGAAAAATCTATGAAAACATTTGAAATTGATATTTCAATGAAAAATGAATTGCTAGATCTTTATAAGGTTTTATCTCCATACCCAGAAGTATTAGAAGTTTTAAAAAGCTTAAAAGTGAAAAAATATAAACTTGCAATACTTTCTAATGGAACGCCTGCTCTTTTAGATGAATTAGTAAAAAGTAATAGTTTAGATAATATTTTTGATAACCTCTTCTCGATAGAAGAGGTTGGAATTTATAAGCCAGACTCAAAAGTTTACGGTATTCCTATTAAAAAATTTAAAATCAAAAATCAAGAAGTTGCTTTTTTAAGTGCAAATACTTGGGACGTATCTGGTGGCGGAAATTATGGTTATAATTCTATATGGGTAAATAGACATGATAGCGTTTTTGATAGCCTTGATTACAAGCCAAAACATGAGATAAACAATTTAACGCAGTTACTTAATTTAGTTTAACTAATATTGTCTAATTATGACTCAGATTGAAATTAAAAAAATTATAAAAGCACTTAATGCATCCGATGGTGCAGGGGTTAAATTAAAAAGAAGTATTGGAACTCCAGAAGCAGATTATGTTGATCCTTTTTTAATGCTGGACGAATTTGGGTCTGAGAATAAAGATGATTATCTTGCTGGTTTTCCACCTCATCCTCATAGAGGAATAGAGACAGTTACTTATATGTTAAATGGAAAATTTGAACATGAAGATAGCACTGGTTCAAAAGGAACTATGGAACCTGGTGATGTTCAGTGGATGAAGACTGGAAGAGGAATAATTCATTCAGAAATGCCAGCAATGTCAGATGGAAAACTGCTTGGATTTCAATTATGGATTAATATGCCTTCGGACGCTAAAATGAATAAACCTAAGTACGATTACATAAAAGCAAATCAAATTCCAAGATACAAAGACAAAGATAAAAGAATAAATCTAATCGCAGGAAAGTTTGGCGATATTGAAGGATGTGTAAAGGGTCATAATGTTGAGCCAATCTATTTTGATATTGATTTAGAAAAAAATAAAAAAATTGATTTAGATGTACCCGTAAACCATAATTCCTTTGTTTACTTACTTAAAGGTGATTTGAAAATTGGAAAAAATGGTCATGAAAAAATTAAAGATTCAACATTGATACTTTTAAAAAGAGGATCTAAACTAAATATACTAGCAAACGAAAAAAGTAAGTTTTTATTTATTGCGGGAAAACCTATAGGAGAACCTATAGCAAGAGGAGGACCTTTCGTTATGAATACGAAACATGAAATTTTAAAAGCAATACAAGATTATAACAATGGAACTTTTACAGAATAAATATGAGCATTTCGATTATTATAAATAAAACAGGTGGTCCCGAAGTTTTGGAAGTAAAGAATTTAAAAGTTGGTAATCCAGGACCTAACGAAATTAAGGTAAAGAATATTGCAATAGGTATTAATTATATTGATACCTATAATAGATCAGGACTTTACCCGGTTGAATTGCCAAGTGGTGTCGGCTATGAAGCAGCTGGAAAAGTTGAGGAAATCGGTTCTGAAGTTAGTGAATTTAATGTAGGTGACAATATAGCTTACGCTTCAGCACCAATAGGAGCATATTCAGAATTAAGAATAATACCTGAAAAGATAGCCGTAAAAATTCCTGAGGGAATATCGCATAAGATTGCTGCAACAGTAATGACCAAAGGTTTAACTACATACTATTTATTGTGTAAAACTTACAAGCTAAAAGCTAATGAAACAATTTTATTTCATGCAGCTGCTGGAGGTGTTGGGCAAATTTTCACTCAATGGGCTAAAAGTATCGGATGCACAGTTATAGGGACAGTTGGAAGTGATGAAAAAATAGATACAGCCAAAACAAACGGTTGTGATTATGTAATAAACTATTCTACAAAAAATTTTGCAAAAGAAGTAATGGAAATCACCAAAGGCGAAGGTGTTTCAGCAGTTTTTGATGGTGTCGGCAAAAAAACTTTTGAGGGATCTGTAGAATCTCTAAAGCCTAGAGGAATGATGATATCATTTGGTAATGCTTCAGGACCTCTAGATCCAGTAAATGTTCCAAAACATCTTCAAGGAAAAAGCTTATATTTAACAAGACCTACAATGAAAGATTACTTTTCTAGTAGGCAAGAGTTAAAAGAAGCTGCAGAGGAAGTTTTTAATAAAATTAAATACGGAAAAGTTAAAATTAAAATTTTTAAAGAGTATGTGTTAAAAGACGCTAAACAAGCTCATCTGGATTTAGAGTCTAGAAAAATTATTGGTCCGTCTATTTTATTGCCATAAATTTAAAGCTACAAATCTTTTTTCATAGAGTCCATATCACTCAAATGATATTTAAGCGCTTGATTAGAAAGCCTTATTTCATGTAAGAATAAAAAAATTGAAATTATCATACACAAACAACAGGCAGCAAAAATTATTCTCGCTAGTTGGGTTTGATCCATATAGAGCATTAGAACAGTTGACATATTAAAAAGAAATCCAAAAGCTGCAAAGCCCATTGTATATTTCAACAGATTAGTTCTGTTGTTTAACACATGAAGTTGATTTTCCCATTCTGGAGGAGTGCGTTTATCAAAAATTAGTTGGTCGTGAAGTTTTCTAATTAGTCCGCTTAATGTATGAAATCTATTGCTATACATGGTCATCATTAGAGGTATTGCTGGAAACATTAGAGCTGCAACTGTGTAATCTATATCCATATCGAATCAAATTGATTATGTAGATAGTGTTTGATATTTACAAGACATATCTTTCATGAATCAGTTAAAAATTTTTATTGAACTAACAAGGCTTAATAAGCCTATTGGATTCATGCTGCTTTTTTGGCCTTGTGCCTGGGGACTTGCTTATGCGTATAATCACAATCAAAGTTTTAATAATTTTTTATATTATTTAGCTCTATTTTTTCTTGGTTCAGTTTTAATGCGGAGCGCAGGATGTATAGTTAATGATATAGTAGATCAAGATTTGGATAAAAAAGTTCAAAGAACTAGAAATAGACCTTTGGCTTCAAACTTAATTTCAGTTAAAATGTCACTAACTTATATTGTAATTTTGTGTGCTACTGCTTTTTTAATTTTGATTCAATTTAACCTGCTTACAATTACCTTAGGTCTTTTTTCTATGACTCTTGCCTTTTCATATCCTTTCATGAAAAGAATTACTTATTGGCCACAACTTTTTTTAGGATTGACTTTTAACTGGGGAATAATAATGGCCTGGTCTTCAGTGAATAGTAATATAACTATTGAAATTGCTACATTGTATGTAGCGGCCATATTTTGGACATTGGGCTATGACACAATTTATGGAGCCCAAGATATAGAAGATGATGAAATAATTGGAATTAAATCAACTTCTGTTAAGTTTAAAAATAATATTAAACTTTTTGTAAGTTGTTGTTATTTTTTAACATCTTTTTTAATAGTTTATCTATTACACGAAGATTTTGGACTTAATTTTTACACTTTATTAGTTTTTATTTTTATAATGAGCTTAATGTACCAGGTATTAAAATTTAATATAAATGATAAAAAAAAATGTTTACAATTATTTAAGGTCAATAATTTATCTGGACTTTTTTTATTTGTGGGCATTTGTTTAATTAATTAAAATTTTTTTTAAAATGAAACTTAACGAACTTACTGTTATTCTAAAACGTTTATACAAAGAATTTATAAGAAAACATTTTAAAAGAATTTTAATTTCTCTTTTTCTATCCATTATTGTAGCGGGAAGTACTTCTTCGACTGCTTGGCTTTTAGATCCTGCAGTAAAAAAAATTTTTATTGACAAAGATAAAACATTGGCTTGGCTAATACCTTTGGCTATTATATTTGCATTTTCTGCAAAAGGGCTTTCTCTATATTTTGCAAGAATGAATATTATAATAGTTGGTCAAAAAATAGCTGGGGAGTTTCAAAAAAAAATAGCAGAAAATATATTGTCAGCCGATATTCAAACTTTAGATAATCGTCATTCTGGAAAATATATTTCAAATATAATGTATGACTCACTTTTAGTTCAACAGTTGGTGAGTACTGGTGTGCTAAATTTGATGAAAGATACGTTCTCGGTAATTGCATTGGTTTCAGTAATGTTTTATCAAAATTGGAAGTTAGCACTTTTTGCTATTTTAATGATGCCGTTAGCGGCCACCTTAGCTAAAAGTTTAGGAAAAAGAATAGGAAAAGCTACCGGCCAAGCAGGAGAAATTTCTGGGAGACTGACAACATTTTTAACTGAAATTTTTAAGGCATCAAAAATGATAAGAATTTATCAAAAAGAAAATCAAGAAAGAAAAAATGCTGAAGTTGTTATAAATGAACTTGTTGATAAAAATACAAAAATAGCCAGTATTTTAATTAGAGCCACCCCAATTATGGAAACTTTAACTGGATTCATGATTGCTGGATTTATATTTTATTCTGGAATTCTAATTTCTGCGGGTGAATTAGAAATAAATAATTTTTTTTCATTTATGGCTGCGATGATGTTGGCATATCAACCAATAAGATCCCTGGCAACTTTAAATATGGTTGCGTATCAAGGTGCCGCCGCAGCTAATAGAATATTTTCCGTAATTGATTTACCCATTCAGATTAAGAATGATAGTTCTTTTCCAAATCTAAAAATTCAAAAGTGTGACATTAAATTTAATGATGTAAATTTTAAATATGAAAACACAAATAAAAAAGCAGTTAAGAATATAAATATGGACATTAACGGAGAGTCAATGACAGCTTTTGTAGGCCATAGTGGAGCCGGTAAAAGTACTGTAATTAATTTATTACCTAGATTCTACGACCCTCAAAATGGAGATATTTACATTGATGGTCAGAATACAAAAAAAATTCAATTAACTTCTTTAAGAAAAAATATTTCATTAGTAAGTCAAGATGTAGTTCTTTTTGATGACACTATTAAAAATAATATAGCTTACGCAAATATTGACGCTAAGGAAGAGGATATTATAAATGCTTGCAAATTTGCAGCTGCGGACGAATTTATTAATAAATTACCAAAAACTTACGAAACTATTATAGGTGAAAACGGAGTGAGATTGTCAGGGGGGCAAAAACAAAGGATCTCTATAGCTAGGGCAATTTTAAAAAAATCTCCCATTATTCTTTTAGACGAAGCTACTTCTTCTTTAGATGCTGACTCGGAAGAAATCGTGCAAAATGCAATTACAAATTTAACTAAAAATAAAACAACATTAGTGATAGCTCATAGATTGTCTACAATACACAACGCAAATAAAATATTTGTTTTAAAGAATGGTGAGATTATTAATTCCGGAAATCATGATTTTTTAATAAATAATTGCAATGAATATAAATCTCTCTATCAAAAACAATTAAAATAAATGTTATTAATTTATAGAACTTTAACTTTTTTTTTATATCCCATTTTTTTAGTTATAATTTATTTTAGAAAAAGTTTTGGCAAAGAGGACCAGGTGCGATTTAAAGAGAAGATTTTTTCCTCATCATTTTCAGCTTCTTCTGAAAGTGATAAAAAATTATTTTGGTTTCATGCAGCAAGTATAGGAGAAATTTCAAGTATAATTCCTTTAGTTCTCAAATTAAGTGACAACAAAAATTTGGATATTTTAATAACTACAGTTACTTTAAGCTCCAGTAATTTAGTTAAAAATAAACTTAGCAAATATAGAAATATAAAACATCGATTTTTTCCTTTGGACTCGTCCTTTTTAGTGAAGAAATTTTTAGATTACTGGAAGCCTAACTTTATTTGCTTTGTCGACTCCGAAATTTGGCCAAATTTTTTAATAGAAATAAAAAAAAAAAATATTCCACTTATTTTAATTAATGCGAGAATCACAAAAAAAACTTTTATGCGATGGAACATGTTTAAAAATCTTTCAAAACAAGTTTTTAGTAAATTTGATTTATGCTTAACGGCAAACAAAGAGTCAAAAAACAATTTAGAAAAACTAGGAGCAAAAAATATTAAATATATAGGAAATTTAAAATTTTCTGTTCCAAATAAAATTGAAAGTTTAGAAAAAAAAGATAAAAAAGTTTTAGACGAATATAAAGTGTGGTGTGCAGCAAGTACTCATGGTAATGAGGAGAATTTGTGCTTTAAATCTCATATAAAAATTAAAACATACCACAAAAATTTACTTACTATAATTGTGCCTCGGCATATAAGCAGGTCCAAAGATATAAGCCTAGAAGCAAAAAAATTAAATTTAAAATCCCAAATTTTAAGTGAGGGAGAGTCTATTGAGAAAGATATTGACATCTTAATAATTAACTCTTTTGGCAATCTTACAAAATATTTTGAATATTGTGGTGTAGTATTAATAGGTAAGTCAATGCTGAAAAAATTTGAACGAGACGGGGGGCAAAATCCAATAGAAGCTGCTAAATTAGGTTGTAAAATATTTCACGGACCTTATGTGTATAATTTCAACGAAGTTTACGATCTTCTAAAAAATTATAATATTTCTGAACAAATTAATAATTATGACGAACTTGCTGAAAAATTAATTAACATACTAAAAAGTGAAAATAAAATATTAGATTTCAAATCGGAAAGTTTAAATGATTATGGTACTAATATATTGAACAAGACTATTAATGAAATAGAGAACGCCATAAAATAATGAATTTTTTAAAACCAAAATTTTGGAGTAAAAGATCCTTTTTTTCTTATCTATTATTACCTATATCTATCTTAATTCAAATACTATCCAGGCTATTAACTTTATTTGTAAAAAAAAAAAAATTTAAAATACCAGTAATTTGCATAGGAAATATTTATATTGGAGGCACTGGCAAAACACCTCTAGCCATGGAAGTAGCCATGATTTTGAAAATTGATAGAAAAAATCCTGTTATAATAAAAAAATTATATAAAGAGCACTTGGACGAGTTTAGCTTAATAGAAAACAAAAAGATCAGTCTCATTAAAAGTAGCTCTAGAAACTCAGGTATTAATAAAGCAATGAATGAAGGTCATGATGTGGTTATTTTAGATGACGGGTTTCAGGATAGCTCTATTCATAAGGATTTAAATATTTTATGTTTCAATGAAAAACAATTAGCTGGGAATGAAATGACTATACCCTCAGGACCACTTAGAAGCTCATTGAGCTCTATAAAAGATTCGCAAATAATAGTAATTAATGGAAACACCAATGAAGAATTTGAAAATAAAATAAAGAATATTTCTAAGGAAGTAAGTATTTTTTATTCAAAGTATGTACCCACAAATCTGGAAAATCTTAAAAATAAAAAAGTTTTAGCTTTTGCTGGAATAGGAAATCCAGAAAATTTTTTTGACCTCCTTAAACAAAATGATATAAGTATAATTAAAAAAATATCTTTTCCAGATCATTATGATTACTCGCTGAGAGAATTAACTAAATTAATTGATTATGCAGAAAAAAATGATTTAGATATAATCACGACAGAAAAAGACTATTTCAGGATTTTCCATCATAAATTAAAAAAAATTAAACATCTATCAGTAAAAATTGATATTTTAGATAAAAGTAAATTCGTAAATAAAATAAAAAGCTTTATATGATCAAGTCAATTATTTATTTTCTTCAAGCGGTTATAATTATTTTCTTTTTTATAATAATAAGGTTAATTGGTTTGAAATTAAGTCAAAAATTATTTTCTTTTATTTTTATAAAAATTGGACCTTTATTTAAATCAAGAAATACGATCGATAACAATTTAGAAAAATATTTTAATATTCATAATGTAGAAAATAAAAAAGAGATAATTCTAAAAATGTGGTCTAATTATGGAAAAATTTTTGTGGAATACTTGTTTTTAAAAAAATTTAGAAACAAAAATAATCATATCAAAATAAAAGGTGAAGAAATTTTAGATAGAATTATAGAAAATAATAAACCAGTTATTTTTGTATCAGGACATTTTGCAAACTTTGAATTAATGTCCATGGAACTTACAAAAAAAAAAGTAAAAGTTGCTACAATATATAGACCCTTGAATAATTTTTTTCTTAATCCAATTATGGAATATTTTAGAAGAACTTATGTTTGTGAGAATCAAATTAAAAAAGGGTTAGCAGGATTAAAAACTTCTATAAATTATATCAAAAAAAATTACAGTATTGCTTTAATGATAGATCAAAGATTAAGTGAAGGTAAAAAATTACCTTTTTTTAATCATAATGCATCGACGACCACACTTCCTGCTCAATTAGCTTTAAAATACAATTTAGATATTGTTCCAATTTATATTTCAAGAAATGACAACAATACTTTTGAAATGGAAATATTTGAACCAATTGATTTAATTGATAGGAAAGAGTCTGAAAAAAACAAATTGGGAATATCGCTTTCGTTAAATAAAATCATCGAAAAAATGATATCCTTAGATCCTGGTCAATGGATTTGGACGCATAATAGATGGAAATAGAAAAATTATTTATTTTTTTTTAGTTCATCAAACCTAATTTTTGCTTCTTTTGGAGAAAAGTAAGCTTCCTGTAATTCAACATTCCAATAATTGAGGTCTTCTAGCATTATTTCTTTTTTTGAAATAGCGCACGTAACATAGTCGCCGTTATCAATTATTTCAAAAGCGTTAGGCTTGTATATAATTTTAGCTTTTGTTTTCTTCATTTCTAAAAATAATATATATAATATTTTTTCATATGAATATTGCTTTAATAGGTAGTGGAGGTCGAGAACATGCCCTTTGCCAAAAAATACATGAATCAAAGGAAACAAGCAAAATCTTCTGCATGCCTGGAAATGCAGGAACGTCTAAAATTGCAACAAACTTAAAAGTAGATTTCTTAAATTTCAAACTTTTATTAAAAGTAATCAAATTGCACAATATTGAAATGGTAATCGTTGGCCCTGAACAGCCCTTGGTGTCTGGAATAGTTGATTTTTTAAATAAAAATAATATTAAAGTATTTGGTCCTAACAAATATGCTTCTCAACTGGAAGGTTCCAAGGCATTTATGAAATCTATATGCAAAAAACATAAAATTCCTACTGCTGGCTTTAAGATATGTAATAATAAAAATCATGTTCAAAGTTTTATTAAAAATCACAAATTTCCTATGGTTGTTAAAGCTGATGGCTTAGCAGCCGGAAAAGGAGTTACCATATGTAAGTCGAAAAAAGAAGTTTTGAATGCAAGTGAAGAAATTTTTCTTGGAAAATTTAAAAGTTCAAAAAAATTAATTATTGAAGAGTTCTTAAAAGGTGAAGAGGTAAGTTATTTTTTAGTGGTTGATAAAAAAAAATTTTCTTTTATGGGTTCCGCGCAAGACCATAAAAAAGTTGGTGAAAATGAAACCGGGCCAAATACAGGTGGAATGGGTGCATACTCTCCAGCTACTATAATTAAAAAGAAATTAGAAAAAAAAATTATTTCTAAAATTGTGAAGCCAACTTTATCAGCTTTAAAAAAAAAAGATAAGGCTTATACAGGGTTTTTATACGTTGGTTTAATGATTAAAAATAATGAGCCATACTTAATTGAATATAACGTAAGAATGGGAGATCCTGAATGTCAGGTTATAATTCCAAGATTGAAAACTGATATTGTAAAAATTTTCAAAGCAACAGTACAAAATAAGCTAAATACTATTAAGATTAAATGGATTAAAAAGAAATGTATGACTATAGTTGTTTGTTCAAAAGGTTATCCTGGAAAATATAAAAACAACAAACTTTTAAAAAATTTAAAAAATATAAAACTTAATAACAACTCTTTCATATTCCACGCTGGGACAATTTTAAAAAATAAAAAATTATATTCTAATGGGGGGCGTGTATTAAATATTACTTCTATTGGTACAAACTTTTTTAAAATTAGAGAAAATATTATTAAAATAATAAAGAAAATAAATTGGAAAAATGGATTTTTTAGAAAAGATATTGGTTGGAGAATAATATAAATAATGAGAATAATTGGTGGAACATTAAAAGGAAAAAAAATAGATTTTATTAAATCTTCAATTACTAGACCTCTGAAAGATTTAGTTAAAGAGAGTATTTTTAATGTAATACAACATTCAAATTTAATTAATTTAGATTTAAAAAATTCTAGTATTTTAGATTTATTTTGTGGGATTGGTTCTTTTGGTATAGAAAGCATTTCTAGAGGATCTAGGGACGTTACGTTTGTAGACAACGATGAAAAAGCGATAATGGTTTTAAAAAAGAATTTAAATGATTTAAAAATTATTGAAAAGACTACTGTTTCATCAAAAAAAATAGAGAGTTTTATAATTAATTTTAATGAAAAGACTAAGTTTAACGTGATTTTTTTTGACCCACCTTTTGCAGAAAATTTTTACATTAAAGACCTAGAATTAATAAAAAAATCAAAAATATACAACCCTGATAACCTCGTAATTATCCATAGAGAAAAAAATTCATCCGATAAAATTGATCACTGCTTAGAGATTTTATTTACTAAAAACTATGGAAGATCAAAAATAATTTTTGGTGTGCTAAGATAGATATTTTTTAGTCAAAACTTTTGCTTCTTCTACTTCAGGCTGATTAAATGGGTTGACTCCCAAAATATTGCCCATCGTGACTGTTTCAATTATAAAATAAGAAATTAGTTCACCTATAGTTTCTTCACATATTTCATTGATATGAATTTCTCTAAATGGAATTTTCTTTTTATGTAATAATTTTATGAAAGATTTTTTTTGAGCTTCTACTATTTTTGAAATTTTTTTGTTATTTAGATAGTCTAATTTATTTTGAGATAAATTATGATTAACTTTTAGTTTCTCGGAAGAATTGGAACTAATAATATAAAATAATTTATCTTTGGGGCCATCCAGGTATAACTGGAGAAGACTATGATTATCTTTAGGAGCCGAAGAAATTATTGGAATTAAACCTATTTTATTTTTTCCAAGGCTTTCTGCGATTAATTGCTGACACCAATATAGAAATTTATTCATCTCTGGACAATAATTAAAAAAGATAATGGAATTAAATTTTTTTGATAAATGAATTTGTGCCAATTTCGATACACTATCAATGAGTATTTTTTTTTTTATCGTAGAAAGATAATCTAATATATTTTTTCTAATTTTTTTTGTATTTAAACCCATTAAATGAGCTGGCAACAATCCTACCTCTGATAAAGCAGAATATCTCCCACCGATATAATTTTTATGTTGAATTCTAAATATATTATTTTTTCTAGCATAATTATTTAAAATGTTATCTTTATACTCTGTAACTATGATCGTATTTTTTGAATTTATTTTCTTATTTTTAAATAATATATAGTTTGCCAAAGTTTCGGTTGTGTTACCAGATTTAGATATAATTATAAAAAGTGTTTTATCTAAATTAATTTTTTTTTTTACACTTATAACTCTTGATTCATCTAAATTATCTATGAAAAAAATTTGTTTATTAATTTTTCTTTTTAAAAAGGAATAAATTGCCTCAGCTCCTAAGATTGATCCTCCCATTCCAATAATAACTATTTTTTTGAATTTTTTAAATTTAACTAAATCTTTTTCTTTAAAATTCAATTTAAAATTTTTACTAAGTGAGTGAAATACATCTTTTTTATAATCTATATTTTTATAGATATTTTTTATTTTTTTTTGAAGAATTAATCTATTTTTTTTATAGATTGAATTATTAATATAATTTTTTTGAATATTATTTTTTATTAAAAATTTATTTTTCACTTTTTAATTTGGTTTAAAATGGATGTTTCTGTCGATGTCGTAGACGATTTCGAACTATCACTATCCTCTTTGGGAATACTTAATATGTCTTCAATATTTCTAAGATCTTTACTTTTTTCATTTCTAATAGAACCTGGTTCAGGAATTTCATCAAAGTCTGGCGGTTGAGTTAATGGTTCTTTTTTTTTTACTAAAAATTCATCTGCTGTTTGTTTTTCATTTCTAAGTACTTTGCCAGCATCGGAAAACGCCCCACAAGAAATCAAGGTTATATTTAGGATAGCCAAAAAAACTATAAATTTTATAATTTTCATCATTTATTTAATATTAGATCTTTTATAACAAGTAAAATTATTCCAATAGTAATAAATATATCCGCAAAGTTAAAAGTAAACCAGTGGTATTGATTTAAATGAAAATCAATAAAGTCTGGAACTGCAAAATAAATAATTCTATCATAAAAATTTCCTATTGCGCCTCCTAAAATTAACGAAAATAGTATTTTATCAATAAAGTTAGATTTTATAATCATATAAATAATTACTAAACAAATTAAAAAAATTAAAAATGAAATTAAATGGTAAAATATATTGGCGTCTATACTTAATAATCCAAAAGCAATTCCTGTATTCCAAACAAGTTCAAGGTTGAGATAATCATTAATAAAAATTTTATTATTATTAACTTGATGTTCAATTATTTTTGTTTTTGTCACTCTATCAAATATAAAAATTAAAATTATGAGAAAAAAAGGTACGATTAAATTTTTACTGTAAATATTATTTTTAATTGTTTCTATTGTTTTCATTAAATTTTCATATTACAATTGTTCTGATCTAACTTTTTCGCATCTTTCACATTTATTGATCAGTATCTTCCAACAACGTGGACATTTGTTACCTTCAGTTTTTTTAACTATTATTTTTGTTTCGTCATTTTTATTATTGTTTTTACTTTTTTTTGCTTGAGAGGTAATAAAATATTCAGCTAGATCTAAACCTTCCATTAATTCAAAATTTTTTTCATTTGTAATAATTTCTAATTCTGCCTCAAGGCTAGATCCTATTTCTTTATTTGCTCTTTTTTGTTCTATAGCAATATTTGCTTCTTGCTTAATATTAAAAAGAGATTTCCATTTTGTATTCAAGGAATTATTTTCCCAGCTTTTAGGTAAATCTAAAAATGTCGTCTCATGTATACTTTCGTCATTATTTTTTATTAAGTTATAAATTTCTTCTGTAGTAAAAACAAATATTGGGGCAAACCATTTAAGTAAACATTCTAGTATGATATTCAAAACAGTAATACATGCTTTTCTTTTTTTGGAGTTTAAGCTGTCGCAGTAAAGAGTATCTTTTCTAATATCAAAATAAAATGATGATAAGTCTAAAGCACAAAAATTGAGTAGCTCTTTATAAAGTTTGTGAAAAGTGTAAGTTTTTAAATTTTCTTGAACAGATTTATTCAACATTAATAGTTTGTGTAAAATATACTTCTCTAATTCTGGGAGATCTTTTATATCTAATTCTTTAAGATTTTGTTTTTTAAAAGTATCCTGAATATTTCCTAATAAAAATCTAAAAGTATTTCTAATCTTTCTGTAAGACTCTGAGTGTTGAGATAATATTGTTTTATCTATTCTTAAATCTTCTGAATAATCAGATGAAGCTACCCAAGCTCTTAGTATATCTGCTCCATAACTTTTCAATATTTCTTCTGGTGAAATGACGTTACCTGTTGATTTTGACATCTTAAGTCCTTTGCCATCTACTACAAAGCCATGGGATAATATACTGTTGTACGGTGCTCTTCCTCTGGTGCCACAAGACTCTAGTAGTGAAGAGTGAAACCAACCACGATGTTGATCTGATCCTTCCAGATACATGTCCGCAGGCCACTCCAGATCTTTTCTTTTTTCTAGTACAAAACTGTGTGTTGAACCACTATCAAACCAAACTTCAACGATATCCTTAAGCTTTTCATATTCTTCGGGATTATACTCTTCGCCTAAAAATCTTTTTGCATCGTCAGTAAACCAACAATCCGAGCCTTCTTTTTGGAATATTTTAGCTATTCTATCTATAACCTTTTCATCTCTAAGTGGCTCTTTAGTTTTTTTATTTATGAATATAGGTAAAGGAACCCCCCAAACTCTTTGCCTTGAAACACACCAGTCAGGCCGACCTTCCACCATAGACATTAGTCTTTCTTTTCCTTTTGCAGGAAAAAAAGATGTCTCATTAATTGCTTTAATTGCTTTTTCCCTTAACGAATTTTTTTCCATTGAAATAAACCACTGCGGTGTTGCTCTATAAATTAAAGGTGCTTTAGATCTCCAAGAATGTGGGTAGCTGTGTCTCAAGATATCATCTTTTAATAATTTTTTTTCATCTTTTAGTTTTTCTATAATTATAGGGTCAGCCTTAAAAATATGTGTTTTAGCAAAATACGGGATTTCATTTGTATAAAGTCCCGCATTATCAACTGTATACTTTGATTGAATGTTATTTTTTAAACACAAATTAAAATCATCAGGTCCGTGGCTTGGTGCACAGTGTACTATACCAGTTCCTTGATCTAAATTGACAAATCTAGCATCAAACATTGGAATATCGTAATTATAACCCATTTTTAAAAACGGGTGAGAACATATAGTTCCTGATAATTCCGATCCTTTAAAATTTTTAATAATCTTAAATTTCTCTATATTACAGGATTTGACTATAGATTCTAAAAGATTTTTTGCTACTACAATTTTTTTTTCTTTAAAATTTTCCAGGGCATCAATTTCAACAACGGAATACTCTATGTCTTTATTAAAGGCTAAAGCTTTGTTTGCTGGTATAGTCCAAGGGGTTGTTGTCCAGATAATAATATTAGCATCCTCAAGAAAATTTTTTGTGGTTTTTTTAATTTTAAAAGCTACGTATATTGTGTTAGATGTATGATCTTTGTATTCTACTTCTGCGTCAGCTAAAGCTGTTTTTTCTACAGTTGACCACAAAACAGGCTTAAAACCTTGATAAAGACTTTTATCTAACAAAAATTTTCCTAACTCCCTTACTATTTGAGCTTCAGCATCAAAACTCATTGTTGAGTAATAATTTTTAAAATCTCCTACTACTCCAAGTCTTTGAAACTCATCAACATGGATTTGAATCCATTTGTTTGCAAATTCTCTGCATTCTTTTCTAAAATCTTTTATTGGAACTTCGTCTTTATTTTTTTTTTTCTTTTTATACTGCTCTTCTATTTTCCATTCAATCGGTAATCCATGACAATCCCATCCAGGAACATAGATTGAATCTTTACCATTCATTTGATGAAATCGAATTATTATATCTTTAAGTATTTTATTGAGAGCAGTACCCATGTGTATATGACCATTTGCATAAGGTGGCCCATCATGTAAAATAAATTTTTTTTTACCTTCTGATTTTTTTCTTATTTTCTCAAATAAATTAATTTTATTCCATTTTTCTAAAATTTTAGGCTCATTATTTGGTAGATTAGCCTTCATTGAAAAAGCTGTTTTTGGTAGTTGTAAATTTTCTTTAGACATTATTTTTTATTTTTAACTATTAAAATATCTTTTTTTATTTGTTTTTTTAACTGACTTACGCTCTTAAATTTTTTTTCTTCTCTTATAAAGTTTTTAAAACTTACTTTAATTACTTTATTATATAAGTTGATATTAATTCCAAATATATTCACCTCTAAAATTATTTTTTTACCATTAAATGTAGGTCTGTAGCCAATATTAGCTATTCCTTGTTTTGTAAATGAATTGAATTGGATTCCCACAGAATAGACTCCGAGTTTAGGTAATACATGATTATAAAGACTTAGATTACAAGTGGGAAACCCTATCTTTTTTCCTCTTTGACTTCCTCTTTTCACTTTTCCTAAAACAGACCATTCGCGACCCAATAGTTTGTTGGCATCTTCAATTTTACCATTTTGAATTTTTTTACGTATTAATGTTGAGGAAATAACTTTATTATTTTTTTTGTAAGGAATAGTAATCACCGTTTTATATGAATATTTTTTCTCAAATTTTTTTAGAGTATTTACGTTTCCACTTCTTTTTTTTCCAAACCTAAAATTTTTGCTTACAAATAAATATTTACAATTGAGTTTATTGAATAAAACTTTTTTTATGAATTCTTCAGCTCTATAATTTGAAAATTTCTTGTTAAATTTTATGATAATTAAAAAATCTAAATTAATTTTTTTTAAATAAAATAATTTTTGATCAAAACTATTAATTCTATGGTTTGTGATATTTGGATTAAAAAACATTGTCGGTATAGGTTCGAATGTAATCAGGCCATATTTGAGTCCTTTTTTTTTTGCTTTTTGTTTTGCTTGTTCTAAAACTTTTTTATGTCCAAAATGTAATCCATCAAAGTTACCAATTGCAACTACTGACTTCTTGTGATGTTTTTTGATCTTTAAATTTTTATAAATTATCATGTTACCAAAGCAGTTTATTTTGAAAATAATTTGTCTTAACTTTGTGCTCTAATAGTAGTCTATCTAAATCTTTTTCATTTTTAAACTCTGAACGATGAACTCCTCCAGTTATAAATAGTGAATCTATTTTCATATTATTGGCCCCTCTAATATCTGTTCTGAGGTTGTCTCCTATAGCTAAAACTCTTTTATTGTCATTAAAACATATTTTATAAATTTCTTCATATGGTTTCCCATAATAGATTACTTCACCTCCTAATTCTTCAAATGTTTTGGCAATAGATCCTGCGCAATATTCTTTTATTTCTCCTTTGTGAACTATAAGATCTGGGTTCGTGCAAATCATTTTTTTTTTATAATCTTTTAAGAGTTTTGTATAATAATTTAAATCATCTTTATGATCATCGAAAAGACCAGTGCAAATTATAAAGTCACTATTTTCTAAGTTAGTTTTTCTGTCTTTAATATTTTCATAAACTAAATTATCTCTTTCAGGTCCCAAATGAAAAAAAGAATTGCCAAATTCCAAATTTTTTAAGGCTAACATAGCTGCTTCTCCAGATGTTACTATATTTTGCAAATGCTCCTCTTCCATTTTTAACATTTTTAAAAATTTTTTCACTGCAGAGCTAGGTCTTGGGGCGTTAGATAAAAATACAACTTTTTTTTTGTGCTGTATTAATTTTTTAACCACGTCTATGGCAGCATTGTTCAATCTAACTCCATTATGTATCACGCCCCACAAATCAATAATAAATGTGTCATACAAGCTGTGAATCTCAGATAAATGGTTTAATTTTTTCAATTTAAAGGCTCCAATATTAATGCTTATAGAAAAATAAACAAAATATAGCAATATCAGCCTTTTTAGATGTATATTATTAGATAATTTAATACTTGAAATTCAATAAAAACACACCATATCAGGCTTACATATAAATTATAGGAGAACATATGAAATTTAGACCTCTACACGATCGAGTACTTATTAAAGTACTTGATAGCGAAGAAAAAACAGCCGGTGGAATAATTATTCCAGACACAGCAAAAGAAAAGCCTCAGGAAGGTGAAGTCGTAGCAGTAGGTCCTGGCGCAAAATCTGAAAATGGAAAAGTTTCGCCGATGGATGTTAAGATTGGGGACATAGTACTTTTTGGAAAATGGTCTGGAACAGAAGTAAAAATAGACGGAAAAGAATATAGCATCATGAAAGAATCTGACATTATGGGCATATCAAAAAGTAAAAAATAATTGAATTAAAAGGAGATAAAATGGCAAAAATAATTAAATTTAGTACAGAGGCTAGAACAAAATTACTTAATGGTGTAAATACACTTGCAAACGCAGTGAAGGTTACACTTGGACCAAAAGGTCGAAACGTAGTTATGGATAAATCTTATGGAGCTCCAAGAACTACCAAAGACGGAGTGTCTGTTGCAAAAGAAATAGAGCTTGAAGACAAATTTGAAAATATGGGAGCTCAAATGATTAAGGAAGTTGCTAGCAAAACAAATGATAACGCTGGTGACGGAACTACTACTGCAACAATACTAACTCAAGCTATAGTATCAGAAGGACTTAAGTATGTGACAGCTGGAATGAACCCTATGGATATTAAAAGAGGTATAGATAAAGCGGTAGAGCATGTAATTCAAAAATTAAAAACGTCTGCCAAAAAAGTAAAGGCAAATGAGGAAGTGGCTCAAGTGGGAACAATTTCTGCGAACGGAGAGAAGTCAATTGGTGAGATGATTTCTAAAGCAATGCAAAAAGTTGGAAACGAAGGAGTTATAACTGTTGAAGAAGCAAAAGGTGTTGAGACTGAATTAGATGTAGT